>Ga0209061_1000246_pt1 | contig 167389 bp, 136 predicted proteins | sample Coa_R1_10_FD_187157 | JGI IMG/M metagenome (GOLD analysis project Ga0209061, IMG submission 187157) | Surface soil microbial communities from Centralia Pennsylvania, which are recovering from an underground coalmine fire - Coalmine... | ecosystem: Environmental > Terrestrial > Soil >...
ACGAGTGCGGTAAAACCAACTCTCTACGCATCCCAGGTGATGTGCAGGCAACGGACTTTTTAATTGAAAGGCAGGCACTGTGAGTTCTGTACCGAAGAAGAGCTTGCTCGACACCATGACGCAGAAAATGGTCGAGAGCCAGGTCTGGCGCTCTATATTTCGTCATGGTTATCCTGATACCCCACTCAACCAGTCACTGGTGATGATGGGTAATGTGTTTCTGCACCTGCATCCGGTGAAAGTCAGCCGCCAGGCAATGAAGATTACCTATACCTGGTGCATGGGCGGTATCTCTTTCTTCTTATTCCTGCTGCTGACGATCACGGGTGTCTTCCTGATGTTCTATTATGTCCCTGATACTAATACGGCGTATCAGAACATCAACCAGTTGAGTACCGCGGTATCGTTTGGTCACCTGACGCGCAATATGCACAGGTGGGCAGCCCACTTGATGGTGGTTTCGGTAACGTTACACATGATTCGCGTCTTTTATCATGGCGCGTACAAGCCGCCCAGAGAGTTTAACTGGGTGGTAGGCGTTGGACTTTTCTTTGTAACCCTGTTCCTGAGCTTCACCGGTTATCTCCTGCCGTGGGACCAGATCGCTATCTGGGCTATTACTGTGGGTACCAACCTTGCGCCATATACGCCAATCCTGGGTAGCCCGGTGTATAGTGTGCTTGTTGGTGGCGCAGCAGTAAGCCAGGCCACGTTGATCAGGTTCTATGTGGGACATGTGATCCTGCTGCCTCTGGCGGGTGCACTGTTGATGGCTGTTCATTTCTGGCGTATTCGTAAGGATGGCGGCGCAGCCGGTCCACCCCCACCCTCTCGGAGGGAGTTGGAAGCGCGAGCCCAGGCCGAGCGTGCATTGACGGGCACAGTTCGTTAATGGCGATGATGTGGAGGCCGGTAAATCGGCAATTACGCTCTGGGGCCAATTTATTGAGCCCGGCGCCGATGGATCGGCCATAGACGGTTCTATCTATTGAGATGAGAGGAAGTACGCATCATGTCGATTGAACAAAAAGAACCAAGAGTGCAGACGCAAGCGTCGGCGACGCAGCGCCGCTACCGCACGCTAGCAGTAGTCAAACAGGAAGCGATCACACGTGTTGAGAAGCCGCTGGAAGACTCGGTCTTTGTATGGCCACACCTGCTTGTGCGCGAGTTTTTCGCCGCGACCATCGTGATGGTGATGGTGACGCTGCTGTCGATTAAAATCGATGCCCCACTGCAAGGGCCTGCCAATCCAAATGTGACACCGAACCCCGCTAAAGCTCCCTGGTACTTCCTCGGGTTGCAGGAACTCCTGCACTACTTCGAGCCTACCACTGCTGGCGTGCTGGTTCCCGGATTAGTGCTGGTTGGGCTCGCGGTATTGCCGTATGTGGATCGCAACCCGAGCCGTGCCTATGCCGACCGTAAAGTAGCAATTGTTACTTTTACCATGTTTGCCGTATTCTGGGCGGTTGTCACATTGTTCGGTAGCTTCTTCCGCGGCCCCGGCTGGGTCTGGGTCTGGCCCTGGCAACACATCTACTTTGATTTGTAATACAATCAATTCGGCCGGCCGTTCTCTAGAAGAGGTTAAAATATGAGTATCGATAGTAGTGATAGACCTGCTCTTACACCACAGCAGTACGAGGTCTTGCACGGCGGAGGTGCCGAAGCGGCTGAAATAGCCAAACAGCGCCTCTCGCGACGAAAGTTCCTGCGTAGATCGATGCTGGCGATCTGGGGTTTGTCTACGACTGCTGCCGTGGGTGGAGCATTATATATGTTGTATCCAAACCTGGCGGGTCAATTCGGTTCAGATATCGCTGTTGGCAAGAAAACGAACTTTCCTGCTGCCAAGCCCGCTAATTACATATTGGGACAGGCAGGTGTGTTTTACGTACAACTCGCCAAAACGTACATTTCTCATCTGGCCGCGGATACGCCTTTCCTATTGCATGGTTCGGATCTAACAGAGCAGTTGCAATCTGAAAACTTCGTCAAAGATAGCGATGGCTCCTACTGGGTTGCGCTGTACCAGCGCTGCGTTCACCTGGGCTGCACCGTTCCGTTCCGTGATGACTGCGATAGCTTTAAGTGTCCATGTCATGGTTCTCACTATAACGTTGATGGAGAATTCCTTGATGGGCCGGCTCCTAGAAGCCTGGACCGTTTCGCTATGTACTTTGATAACCAGGGTAATGTCGTAGTGAGTACAGGCACCCTGAATCAAACTGTGCAGCATCCGGACGCTAGCACGCGGTTGATTGCTATTCCAACCGTACCATGCAGCGTCTAGCAGATAGGGCAGCACAAAAGCTGCCCCTACCTGGCAGGCTGCATACGTATACAAACGAGATTGTGGGTCTTGAGGTGAGAGAGGCGGAGGGCGACCGCAAGAGTGGCCCTTACGAGAAAAATCGGGTTGCGGGTCTTGATTTTCGCGCAATTCGTTATTATTTAATTGGCATCTATCCGTCTTGTCTGACTCCCGTAGATGGTATAGCGGGCGACCATGAGGACCGCCTCTGTATTTGATGGCAGGACGATAGGAGAGGTAGTGTGTTATGATAGATCCAGTACAGGCTGTAATAGGTATCGTTATCCTGTTGATAGTCGTTGGTGCTCTGCTCTTCCTGTTCTACTCGCGCACAAATGCGGTTGAAAAGACTGGATATGGCGCTTTGATAATGCTGGCCGTGGTCTCAATGTTTATTCCCGTACTCTGGATTATGGAGACAAATGCGGAGGCTATGGCTAAGGTGCAGCAGCATACCCTCGCTGTATCGAATGGCGCCGGGCTTTACGCGCAATATTGCCAGCAATGCCATGGTCTTAAAGGACAGGGCCTAAGTACCGGCCCGCAGCTCAATGGCAGTAGTGCCGTAAATAACCTGAGTGATGCGCAGTTGCTCGCCATTATCAGTGCCGGTATTCCTAATCCCAATAATCCCTCGCAATATCTCAGTCCGGCAATGAGTCAAGACTTTAATGGCCCTCTGGATTCAAATCAAATTCAATATCTCTTTGAACTCCTTCGCTCAGCAGATCCGGCATATTTGCAGAAGAATGGTTATCCCGGCGGTTCAAGCGCTAACGGTTTTAACCAGGTAGGGCCTGATCTGCAGGCAAGCGCTCCATCTACCTATCAGACGGCTGTCGCAAGGGATGCCGCGGGACAATTTGGCGCTCCCCAGGATTTTACGAACCAGAAGGGTGTAACTGTTAATATCATCCAGCCGCCCTCTGGCGCTACCTGCACTCCGGCGTGCTTCCAGTATATCAATATCAAGGTCAAGGTAGGCACTACTATTACCTGGGTCAATCAGAGCACTACGCCACATACCGTAACTGCGATGAAAGGCGAGAACCCCACTTCTCCAACGCCGGCCTCGAATATATTCGACTCAGGTAGTTCACCATCAAAGTATATCCAGCCGGGCCAGTCATTTTCCTGGACGGTCACGATGGCAGCTTACAACTTCAATAGCAATCACGAGGTCGTCTACTACTGCCAGATTCATCCTGATATGGTTGCTGAGATTACTATTGTGCCATAAATCGTTCGCATCATACATCTTGTGAGACGCCTTTCGCCCTGCCTGTATTGGAGAACGAAAGGCGCAGAGTGTTGAAAGGGATTGCAATCTATGCAACAAGCTACACAACGGGAGGTGCCTGATCGCATATCCTGGTCGAGGGCAATGATATTTGGCGTCGGTTTTTTCTTCATAGCCGCCTTGCTCATCGGGCAAATCCCCAGTTATATTAACCTGGAGATGACCTCCTCCTCACTCACCGGCTTTGAGCAAGGTGTGCTGGCGCTGGGAGTCATTTGTATTGCCGCGTTCGTCATTATCCAGGTGATCGTAATGCTCTTTGATCCCAAACCGTTGATACCACCGATTATTTTCACCGGCCTGGGAGTGATTCTTGGCGTTCTTGGCTTGCTCTTGCTTTTATGGGCGGCTTATACAGGAAACCAGTATTTTCCGGCTCCCAATGTCTACTGGAATCCCGTCCTGGGTGGAAATGTGCTCTGGTTGGAACCGGCGGCGATAGACTTTGTGATGCTGGGTACAGTCATTATGTCTGTCGGCATTGGTATGGTCTTTTATAGCATGCTTGCGCTCCGTGAGCAGCGCAATCCAGATCGTAGCGATCCTGGTACGACACGCCCGATTCGCATCCTGCTCATCGTTGGCAGCGTTTTGCTGGTCGCCTTTATGTTTTTTTATACATTCGTTACCGACCAATCCTTAGCGCCCATGATTTACCCGCAGTGCCCCTATGCTATCAACGCGGCTAAAGGGTGTCCTGGACCATTCACCGGGCTGGCTATTATAGATACCATTTTGAATGTTGTTCTGGGGGCCGCCATCTTTTGCACCCTGGGAGCTTTTGCCTTGCGCCTGCACTACCTAATGCGCCCGGTACGCAAACGCACGATGTCGAACCTGTACATTACAGGTATCGTAGTTGCGCAGGTGGGAGCAGTTTGCCTGCTTGCCTGGTTTTTGATTTATCCATTAATCACATGGATACACTCCTGGACCTTCATCGGACTCGGTAGCTATCTGACGGTCTGTGGCAAACTATCCGCCGTTCCTCAAAGTTGCGGCTTCTCCCAGCAAGCAGGATATATTATAGATGCCGTTATCACCATGAATAACTTCGTCCTGTTGATGGCGGCCGTAGCTTTCTGGAAGACCAGGCGCAATCTTGTCGTCATCGCGGGAGTGACGACGGCGGCATTGCTTGCACTGGCAACGCTGGTTACTCACATGCATCCAGATGAGCTTTTAATTGCTATGCTGATCAGTGGCGGTAGCCTTATCCTTGCTGCCATCTGGACAAGCGTCGCGCGCCGCGAGTTCGCCGTCGTGGGAGAAAACAACCTGGGTTGTCTGGGTCAGTGGTTAGTCATAGGCACCTGTTTGCTGATCTACTTGACGGCATTTGCCTTCTTCTCCATACCTGGTTTCCGAGAGACAAACCCGAACATACCTTTCGTTGCTGGAGCCGGGTTGAATGCCGGTATAACCAATAGTATCAACGCGGTTCTGGTCATTATCATCACCGGTGTGCTCGCCGCCGTTCAGTTCTACTTCCTGACGCGTAACCGCTATAAGATATGAGGGAAAAAAGAGCAAAAGAGAGGAGCACAAGGCCTTGTGCTCCTCTCTTTTGCTCTTTTTTCCCTCATATCCTCATGCTATAATGCAGGAAATGGCAACGTAGGGGAGTAGAGAAATGCACGACCAACAGCCACTAAAAATACTGATGCTGGCCGCCGAAGCGGTGCCGTTTGCTAAAGTGGGCGGGCTGGCCGATGTGGTAGGTGCCTTGCCGAAGGCCCTGCAGGAATTGGGACATGATGTGCGCATAGTGATGCCTCGCTATGGGCAGATTTCCATGGAACGTTTCGAATTGAAGGCCGTTGTTGATTCGCTCACCGTGCGGATGTCCAGTTTTCACGAGCAAGTGTGTGTGCTACGGGGCAGCATTGGCAATGGCATACCGGTCTATTTTATTGATGCTCCACGCTATTTTGACCGCGAGAATATTTACGGCTATACCGACGATGGAGAAAGATTTATCCTGTTTTGCCGCGCCGCGCTTGAAGCAGCGCGCGCTTTGAACTGGTCCCCCGACGTGATTCATTGCAATGACTGGCAAACTGGCATCGTGCCCAACTGGACACATACTGTGTATCGCGATGATCCTTTCTTTACTGCAACTGCGACTGTGTATACCATCCACAATCTCGCGTATCAAGGCATTTTTGGTTATCGCATCCTCGAGGTTGCGGGTGTAGCTGCGGGTGGTTTCCTCTATCCACAAATCGTCGAACTCGCCAATGTGGTCGATATCATGGGGCGTGGCATCCTGTTTGCGGATGCCGTGACAACGGTTAGCCGGCGCTACGCGCAAGAAATACTTACTCCAACTTATGGCGAGAAACTCGATCAACTGCTGCGCTCTCGTCGTGACCGCCTCTTCGGCATTCTCAACGGTATCGATTATACCGAAATGAATCCCGCTACCGACCATTACATTGCCGCGCGATATGATGCCGAAACGCTGGATAAACGCGCCGAAAATAAGCGCGCGCTGCAAGAAAGGGCGCATCTTCCCCTCAGGCCTGACATCCCCTTGATCGCCATGATCTCACGGCTAGCAGACCAGAAAGGGTTTGATCTCCTGGCGCAGATTGTTCAACCTTTGTTTGCCCAGGGTATCCAATTCGTTGTCCTGGGTATCGGCGATCAGCATTATCACGAAATGTTTCAGAACCTGGCGGTCCGCTATCCTGATCAGGTCGCTACTTTTCTGACATTCAATACAGAACTGGCCCAGATGATTTACGCGGGCAGCGACATGTTTTTGATGCCATCGCGTTTTGAACCCTGTGGTCTGGGCCAGTTGATTGCTATGCGCTATGGCAGCGTGCCCATCGTGCATAGTGTCGGCGGCCTGGCAGATACGGTGCAGGAGTATGATCCAAACACAGGGCAGGGCAATGGTTTCGCTTTCACCCATTATGATCCCTGGGAACTATTTGCTGCCATTGTGCGCGCCCTGGAGCTCTATCGTTTCAAAGACATCTGGCGTACATTGCAACAGCACGCTATGGCCGCAGATCATTCCTGGCATGCATCCGCAACAGCCTATGTCGATGTCTACCGCGATGCCATCGCATTTCACAACAGTGGTCAATGATTGTGCTCCGGCATCTTTCGTCACAATGCAGGCATTCTCAGCTGCCCTCCATATTTAGCGCTGTAGGAGGACCAGCCGTCGGGGCCTGTCGTGCGTTCGCAATGTTCAATAAAACCGCTCAGGCTGGCCTCTGCCTTATCGGCAAGGTGAACGATCAAGGCTTCAATACTCACGGGACTTACGGGTGAGCCATATTCCCTGGTGTGATGGGCCAGAATGATATGCAGCAGATCATTGCGCGTGGCCATGTCTAGTGTACTAATTTGCTGTGCCCGCTCCTGAACATATTGCAAACCGCGCACAATATGGCCAAACATGCGGCCATCAGGCGTGAAGCCCGATCCAACCTGCTCTTCCAGTTCCTCCAATTTACCAATATCGTGGAGGAGCGCCCCTGCCAGCACCAGGTCTGCGTTGCAGGGGTACATCTGCGTCATCCTATCGGCGATCAAGGCCACCTGTACAGTATGCTCCAGTAATCCTCCAATGGCTGTTCCGTGATGCCGCACCGCCGCTGGCCAGCGGCGAAAACGCGCGACGACTTCGGGAGTAAAGCAGCTTTCGAGCAAATCATGCAAGTCAGGGTGATAGACTTTGTCTATAAGTTGTTGCAGGTTCCGCTCAAGCTGGGCCAGGGGGTGGCGAGTTGCGGGCAGGAACAGTTCCGATGGAGCAGTTTCATCTGTCATGGCCTGTGACAGGCGTATATAGACCTGGTTATTGAATTTTTCGACGATTCCCTCTAAAAGTACAACCGTACTTTCCCTTGGCAAAAGAGCCTCATTGCCTGGTGGGTCGAAGTAACGACCGGTGATTTCGTGCCCGAGCTGGTCGCGTAGGGTAAGATCGAGAAACAGCTTACCATTGTTTGCCTTGCGCATCTGCACTTCTGTCGCAAACAGCCATCCAAAGATGGCGCTCTTTACCAGGAAATCTCTGATGCGAAGTGGTTCAGGCGCGGTGCCATGGTGGGCAAATCGCTCTGCCATGCTATAAACCTCCAGTTTGTTTGTGGTCTCATTCTCATAGATACGCGTCGTGTCAAAAAAAGCGGAAATTATGTGGTGCTTCCGCTTTTTTCGTCGCGAGAGACTTAAAGAAAGTAGGGCGGGGTGATCATGAATCGGAAGGGAGGAACAGCTATCTAGCGGCGTCCTGGCGATTACTGCTGCCTGGTAGCCCATGCAGTGTTACCATTGACCTTTTGCGCCATCATGCCTATACTGAAGAGGAAATCTTCAAAATTATCTCTCGCGGAGGTAGTGGGTGCCGTGGAACAGCAGCATTCTCAGGCCACACACCTATCACTTGTGGACTCGCTCGATGAGGAAGTAATCAAGCGTCATGCTTACCTGGCCGGCATATTTGAACATTTGCCCATATATGGATCGGAGGCTTTTTGGAGCGCTATTGAAACGCCGTCTATGAAATCGGCGCTTCCACTGGAAGTGCTGGTAAAATGCCTGCGTAGCGCCGTTTCAAGAGGTGATGTTGAGGGACGTAATCGCATTGCCACGATCATTATTCGCCATATTCAGGTATCTAATGAGTTTTGGGTGCGGAGGGTACTTAATACCCTTTCTTTGAGGGTTGAGGAGCAGCAAGCGTTTTTCAATGATCTCTATGCTGACCTGTGTGAGCATCTGATGCGAATGCTGATCGATCCAACTCGCCTGTTCTGGGAGGAGAATTTTCAGCACTGTTTGCGCTTCGAGCGTAAACATGTCTATCATGCCTTTATGGTGCGCGAGGGGAGATGGCAGCACTCGCCGGGCAAACTCCCTGAACGTATACCGCGTAAACATATAGATAGTCTGGATACAATGGTTGTGCATGCCGGCGATGAAACTATCGAATTTGAAGTGGACGACGAACAGGCCCGGCGGGCTTTGTTGGCCGTGGAATATGCGGAGATACCGCATCTCGTCCTGCATTTACCTGAGAAACTACGGGCCGTTGTGTGGCTCATTTTCTGGGAGGGTAGAACAGAAACGGATACCGCCAGGATTTTGGGCGTTTCTGATCGAACCGTGCGGAAGCGAAGGCACGAGGCGATGGAGCTACTACGTGAGGCGTTGCATACAAGAAGGGAGGAGTGGTTATGATGAATAGAGAGGAGGAAGAGGATGTGTTGTGTATAACTGCCCAATATGTTGCGGAACAGCGAGCCGGTCGTCAACCCCGCTTGAGCGATTACTTGCTCCGCTATCCACGCTATGCCAGCGCAATTACCGATTTCGTAACCTATTATCATGCCGTCGAGGTCGATATCCTTTCTGTTGCAGGCGAGGAAGTCTCTACAGGTTCTGTGCTGCCTCCTCTGTCAGAAAATGCTCGTCTGGCGCTCGACCAGGCATGGAGGCGTGTTTCGCAAGCACGTGAGAGCCATGAGAGTCAAATGAATGCTCCTTTGACAATACAGGAGGTGGCAAGGAGACGGCAAAAGTCGTTATCGCAATTGGCAGGCGAGGTCGGACTGAGCGTAGATGTTCTGGAAAAACTGGCGCGACAAGCCGTTAATGCTGCTACAATACCACAGGAGGTTCTGAGGCGATTAGCGCGAGCGCTGGAACTGCCGCCTGATATTGTTGCCGGCTTTTTTAGCTCGCGCGCAGCTAGAGGCTCAGCGCCTGGAATAGCTGAGGCCACGGCAGAGTATGTTGTCGGGGAGCAGCATCAGGCACAGAGTTTCCGCGAGGCTCTTGAAGAAAGTATTGCGCCATCAAACGGGCAGAAAGAAGCATGGCGCGAGCTATTGGATAGAGAAGGATTATAGAGGCAAATTGTGCGGTTGAACACAATAATGCTTAGCTTGCAAAATTACCGGGTAGATATGATAGGGGTGGGCGCTGCCGGGAAGCAACCCCGTAAAGGGGAGAAGAGGTTGCACCTGGCAGCGTCCTATGGGGGAGGGACACTGAATATTTCTTTTCCTCATATATTAAACCGGAAATTTCAATCCCCTGACGGATTCAGGAAAATATCTGGCTCCTATCGCTTCTGGTAGGAGCAGTAGAGCTGCCAAAGCCAAAAACGTCAAGCGCAAATGCGCTAGGAAGATTTGCCTATGACACAGCTTATTGCCTATCTTGATTGTCACTCCGGCATCAGTGGTAACATGTTTCTTGGCGCAATGCTCGATGCCGGCCTGTCGTTAGATACGCTTAAACACGCCCTATGCGCTTTGCCTCTCAAGGGCTATGAACTCAAGCTCGAGCACTTTGAGGATAAAGGCATACAAGGCTCGTATTTTGAAGTCATCCCTCCAGATCAACAGCAACAAGCGCGCCACCTTTCGGACATCGTAACGTTGATGGAAGCCTCCACGCTTTCTTCGCGTGTGCGAGAAATGACAATCGCTATCTTTAAACGCCTGGCGGAAGCTGAAGCGATTGTTCATGGCACCAGTATTGAAGAAGTGCATTTCCATGAAGTTGGAGCAGTCGATGCCATCATTGATATCACCGGAGCCGCCATCGCTATTGAAGCCCTGGGAATAACGCAATTCTATGCCTCGCCATTGCCAATGAGCAGCGGCCACGTGCAAACTGCTCATGGACTATTGCCGGTTCCTGCACCCGCCACGCTCGAAATCCTGCGCCGTATCAATGCGCCATGGAAGCCGTGCCCGGTCGAAGGCGAGATGGTGACGCCTACCGGAGCGGCCATTCTTGCGACGCTGGCACAATTTCGTATGCCTACCATGACTATCGAGCGTACAGGCTACGGCTTTGGACACAAAAAATTTCCCTGGCCCAACTGCCTGCGTGTCTGCCTTGGTACATCGTACGGCCTGGAACAGGTTGACAATAGTTCGGTGGACACCGATTGGGTCACAGTTATCGAAACCAACATTGACAATATGACAGGCGAACTGCTGGGTGGACTCATGGATCGCCTATTAGCGGCTGGCGCGCTGGATGTAAGCTATATTCCTATGCAGATGAAAAAGAATCGCCCTGCTGTTATGCTGATGCTCATCTGCCGCCCCGAAGAGAGTGATGCGATGGCTCTAATGCTCCTTAGCGAGACCAGCACCCTCGGCGTGCGCATCCAGCGGGTGCAGCGTTTGAAGGCTCAGCGCAGCCAGGAGCAGATTGAGACGGCGTTAGGCCCCTTAACCATCAAGGTCAAGCGTCTGGGCCGGCGCATCGTCAGCGCCAGGCCAGAATATGAAGAGTGCCGCCGCATCGCGCTCGAACGAGGGATAGCGCTCGAGGAGGTCTACGAGGTTGCGCGGCAAGCAATTGCCGCGCAATTTCCAAAGTAGAACGCTTGCCTGGACCGGGGAGTGGGGGTAGGGATCGGATTCATCGCGTCCTGGGTAGGGCGGTCCGGTGTCGCGCTACGGGAAAGGGGATGTAGTAGAATGCTTGTTTGGACATCCGCGCTCGCAAGTTTTACAATTATGATAGAGAGGAAAGTGACAATAACGATGGACGGCAGAGCCAGGATGCTCTTGTCTGCAAGCCAGGAACACTCTATACATGGATTTCAAAGACTGGCGTAAATCGACGCAAAAGGATGCTGAAGAGGAAAAGGTACCGAAAGTCAACAGGTACCACGGCAAAAGATTCTACGATTACATCGATGAGCAGATTCGAGAGGCGCAAGAACAGGGTAAATTTGAGAATCTGCAGGGGTTTGGTAAACCCCTCAACCTGGATAGCAACCCCTATTCGGGCGATAAGACCCTGGGGTATAACCTGCTCAAAAGCAACGGCTATGCGCCGCCGGAGATCGAGTTGGCAAACGAAATCTCAAGAGAACTTGCGGGCGTGGAAACAAAGCTGGAGAAGCTGCGCCATCAGGGGCAGGCAATGCGAGCGCGTCGTGTTCCTCCATTTCCCAGCGAAAAACGGGCTTTTAACGCCGCGGTAGAGAAGGCCGCTGCGGAATACGACCATAAGTTGCGCGAATTGAATCGCAAGATACTCACTCTGAATTTGTCGGCCCCCTCTGCCATGCATAGGCCATTGTTAGAGGTTGAGAAGCAGGTGCAACAGTTCCGTGCATCTTGCCCTACTTTCCCCGTGGAGCCCTGATACCTGCAAGGAAGCTCACCGCTTTTCACCGGTCAAATAAATAAGGCTTGCCTGGACCGGTTGAGGCGGACAACCACTCTAGACTGCGGATTGATCCAGTACGTGGCACGCCCCTCCAGCATTTTTTCCCCAGAATGAGCAACTCCGGTAGAGACAGGTCTGGTAGCTGTCCAGCACCTCCGAGGCGCACAGAGACACGTCTATCCCTGCCGGAACGCAGGACACGCTGGCTTCTTCGCCGGTATGGTTGTTCCACTCCAGTAGGTGAAACGGGAGAAGCGCGCTTCTCGTGTAGAGGGAAGAAGCTACCTCGATGGGCCTGTAATGGTGACTGCAAGGGTTCTGCAATTCTTAGGTGGCTCTCTGTGGGAGGAGCGTCAGTATTCATGTATACCCTGGGAATCAACGCCGCCTATCACGACCCGGCTGCCTGCATCGTGATAGATGGCCGGGTGATGGCAGCTGCGGAGGAGGAACGTTTCACACATGTGAAGCATGGCAAACGGCCGGTGCCTTTCTCAACCTACGAATTGCCTTTTCACGCCATCGATTACTGCTTGCGCGAGGCGGGAATTACGCTTGCGGATGTCGATCACGTGGCCTACTCCTACGATCCCTTTGTGCTGCTTGGCCGCTTTCGCAATGAGACGATGATAACGCTGCCCCTGGAGCCAAGCGCCTATCCGACACCACCAGAGTGGGAGTCTGCGTGGGACCCACTCTTCTTATCGTCGATTGTCAACGCCCCGCGCCACCTGGTTGATGGGGTTCCGCTACACCTGCAGGCGCGTTTTCGCGGGCATAGCCCCTCGACGGCGAGGAAAAAAGGTCGTTATAGCTGGCATTTCGTCGAACACCATATCGCTCATGCTGCCAGCGCGTTTCATGCCTCACCTTTCCTGCAGGCGGCGGTATTGACGCTCGATGGGCGCGGTGAGAAAGCCACCACAGGCTACTATAGAGGCGAGGGTAACATGTTGCATTGGATTGGGCAGGTGGATTTCCCCCATTCCCTCGGACTTTTGTACGAGGAGGTCACAAGTTATCTTGGCTTCCTGCGCTCTTCCGACGAGTATAAAGTGATGGCCCTGGCATCTTTTGGCAAGCCCCACTACCTTGCGGATTTCCGCGAGATTATTCAAATCGGCGCTAATGGTCAATATACCATAGGCTCTCCATGCCTTGAAGAGCGTTTCGGCCCGGCCAGGATGAAAGGTAGCCCGCTGGAGCAACGCCATTATGATATCGCGAGTTCATTACAGGTCGCGCTTGAGGAGGCGGTACTGGAACTGACCCGCTGGCTGTACGACCAGGCCCCGCAGGAGAATCTGTGCCTAGCGGGCGGGGTTGCCCTGAACTGTGTGATGAACGCGCGTATACGGGATAAAGGCCCATTTCAACATGTCTGGGTGCAGCCTGCGGCTGGAGATGCTGGGACGGCGTTGGGTGCCGCGCTCTGGATCGATGCAAAGGAACGGCAGGAGAACGGAGATGACAAGCGCAGGTTTTGTATGGACCATGCCTTTCTTGGCCCCCCCTATAGCGATGACGAGATCGAACAGTTCTTACAATGGGCAAAAATACCCTATCGCCGCATGGCTTCAGTGGCAGAGGAAGTCGCGGATCTATTGGCGCAGGATAAAGTCATCGGCTGGTTTCAGGGACGCATGGAATTTGGCCCACGCGCACTTGGAGCGCGCTCGATCCTGGCGTCTCCGCTACCTGCCTCGATGCAGGCCCGTCTTAACGAGATCAAGGACCGTGAAGATTTCCGTCCGGTAGCGCCGGTGGTGCTTGAGGAAGAAGCGAGTAACTGGTTCGCCGGTGCCGGTGTATCACCGTTCATGCTCTTCGTCTACGATGTGCTGCCTGAAAAGGCCGATCTTATCCCTGCCGTGCGCCATATTGATGGCACAGCGCGTATTCAGACCATCAACCGGAAGCAGAATGCGCGTTATTATGATCTAATAAAGGCATTCCAGGCGCGAACAGGCGTCCCGGTTCTCGTCAATACCTCATTCAATACGCGTGGTGAGCCGATTGTGTGTTCGCCGCGAGACGCGCTTGAATGTTTCTGGACATCGCCGCTCGATGCGCTGGCAATCGGCTCGTTTTTAGTAAAGAAACCGTGCAGTTGACCGTGACAGAGAAGACCTATCGTATTTCAGTCGTAGTACCTACCTACAAACGCCCGGATTTACTCCATCAATGCCTGGCGGCCCTCAGCATGCAAGACCTGAAACCATCCGATTATGAGATCATCATCGTTGACGATGCTGCGTGCGAAAACACCCGGCGGCAGGTGGATCAATGGGCCGCATGCCTGAGAGAGAGGAAGCCAGCTAGCGGCCCTGTGCCTGCGATACGCTATATTCCCGTTACCGGCTCTCATGGGCCGGCAGTGGCTCGCAATATTGGCTGGCGTGCCGCCCAGGCCGAGATTATCGCCTTTACAGACGATGATTGCATTCCAACACCCAGCTGGCTCAGCGCGGGCCTTGCTGCCTTTACCCCTGGCGTCGTGGGAGTATCTGGAAAACTTGTGATGCCACTGGATCATATCCCCACCGATTACGAGCGCAACGCGGTTCAACTTGAAAATTCCGAATTCGTGACCGCCAACTGCTTCTACCGCTGGGATGTACTCGAGCGCGTGGGTGGCTTCGATGTACGTTTTCGCATGGCATGGCGCGAGGACAGCGACCTTTTCTTTACCATACATGAGCACATTGAGCAATGCGGGTACAGAGAAGGCATATCTGCTTCAACAATGCCAGGACGAGCGCAAAACTTCAGCGATGATCGCTCACAGATGTTGCCGGCACAAACAAGCATCGTCTCTGCCTCTTTAAAGGACGAACACGTGGCAAAAGACCCCGCGTGCAAAGCGTGCAACAGCAATCCCTCGCATGCCCTGATCTGCGTGCCCAGAGCGGTAGTCATTCATCCGGTGCGCCCGGCGTCCTGGGGGATAAGCTTGAAGCAACAGCGCAAAAGTATGTACAACGCGCTCCTCTACAAAAAGCACCCCCAACTCTACAGGCAAAAAGTTCAGGCGGCCCCACCCTGGCACTACTATTGTATCATCGTTGCGCTGCTGATCGCGCTTGCGAGTATGCTGACCGGATCCTGGTTCATCGCGTTGGGTGCAATTACTGCCTGGATAGTGATGACGGGGCGCTTCGCTTGGCAGCGATTGCGCGATACCTCTCATGCCCCCTCGCACGTGCTGGAGATGATTGTCACATCTATGCTGATTCCGCTATTGTCAATCTTCTGGCGGATTGCCGGGGTGGTACGGTTTCGCGTGTTTTTCTTATAACCAGTTTACTCAAGCCATGCATCTCCCTTATAATAAGCTCTACCATTTTGATGGTAATACATATGGCCTTAAAAGGCCATATGTTAACTGGAAAAACATGCAACAGGATGATATGTGTGTTAGAAGAATCGAGACAATTTGTTAGAAAAAGTCCTACGACAGATGAAATAGGGGAGCGGGCTCAAGGGGTAATCCTTGCGTCTACCGTAAACACACAGGGAAGGTCTATCTTATTCCTGTAGAAGAAATAAACAGCACCGATGGGGTTCTCCGTATAATACCGGCAGCTAATAATCAGACAAAAGGAGTGCGATGGGCGAGAGAGTATGAAATATAAAGAGCCGGTGATGGGACTCGAACCCGCGACCCGCGCATTACGAATGCGCTGCTCTACCACTGAGCTACACCGGCTTATCTTTTTATAAGATTTAAAAGACTTTCCTGACGCAACCGATTATACTCCTGAAGTGCGGCGGTGTCAAGTTTTTTTCTCTTCTCTTAACGCTTTGGCGGCGGGCAGAGGGAGCCAATAATGAGTTTGAACAAACTACTCCGGCAACGCAGGGGGCCGATTCATCGCCCGGTTGCTGGAGTAGTTTGTGAAAGTACATAATACGTAGCATGGACAGGTTACCCAACACATGGTAGACTTAGTGTGTTAGGTAACTCGTACAGTGGAATATGTTGCGCACTTTTGCCTGGATGATATGATGAAACGCGGTCCTCTGCCACAGGTCTCTAACAACTTGCTGCTCAGGTACGACGGCGCAGAAGATCAATTCGCGCCTGTTGTTGTCGGATCGGATGCCTGGTACATGTGGCTGGCGGATTCAGGCCTACAATCCTTTTCGTTCAGGAACGCCCTGGGTAGCTTTACTGCCCGGCGCGAACGGAAACGTCATGGGCAATACTGGTATGCCTACCGTAAGTGCGCGGGGAGGCTGCGCAAGGCCTATCTGGGCAAGAGCGAGGATTTGACGCTTGAGCGGCTCAATATCGTGGCGGCAATGCTTGCGGGTTGTAGCAATCAGAGCAATGGTGCGCACGCACACCTGGATGACCTGGGGAGAACTGTTCCGGCAGTCTCTCGGGATGTCTATGATGAGAAGAATAGTTTTTCTCCATGGCCCGCCTCCATGTTGCCGTTCCCAGTATCTACCCAGTCCTGCAAGGGCCAGCTGCCTGCCCGGCTCACCCCGTTAGTCGGACGTGAGCAGGAAGTGGCCACTGCCTGCAGCTTGTTGAGGCGACCAGAGGTACGCTTCTTGACGCTTGTTGGTATCGGCGGAGTTGGCAAGACGCGCCTGGGCGTCGAGATCGCAACAGAACTGGCTGCTGACTTTACCGGTGGAGTCTGCTTTGTTTCACTTGGGTCCATTAGCGATCACCGGATGGTCCTCTCTGCCATTGCCGCAGCGCTAGGGCTTCGAGAATTCGGGGAGCAATCGTTCATCGAACGGCTCATCGCTTGCTTGCAGGAGAAAGAATTGCTCCTGTTTCTGGATAATTTCGAGCAGGTGATAGATGCCGCGCCAGAGCTGACCACACTGCTGGGAAGATGTCCCGCGCTGAAGATACTGGTCACCAGCCGTGAGGCGCTGCGCGTGCACGGCGAACAAGAATTGCCAGTGACCCCACTGGCGCTCCCTGATCTCGCACAGCTTCCTGAACCTGAAGCCCTGGTACAGTATGGGGCCGTGGCCCTCCTTCTCCAATACCTGCGCCAGGTGCAGTCCAATTTTCAGATCACTGCCGCCAATGCCAGCACGATTGCCGCGATCTGTAACCGCTTAGACGGCCTTCCATTGTCGCTCGAACTGGCTGCTGCTCGCCTCAAGCTCCTTTCACCCCAGGCTCTGCTATCGCGCCTGGAGCACCGGCTGGCTGTCCTGACGCAGGGTAGGCGAGATGGCCCTCCCAGGCAGCAAACGCTGCGTAACACCCTTCAGTGGAGCTATGATCTGCTCGATGCCAGGGAACAATGCCTCTTTCGCAGGCTTGCAGTCTTCGTTGGTGGCTGTACAGTCGAAGCGGTCGAAGCCGTCTGTAAGACGCTCGGTGAGGAGACAGAGGATATATTCGATGGAATAGCTTCCCTACGCGATAAGAGCTTGCTGCAAATACAGGGCGCGCAGTTCGATGGAGAAATGCGCCTGACTATGCTGGAGACGATTCGAGAGTATGGGTTGGAGTGTCTGGCCAGCTATCGAGAGATAGAGCCTGTGCGACAGGCTCACGCGCAGTATTACCTGGAACTTGCGGAAGAGGCCGAGGTAGAGCACTCACAACATGCTAGAGGGCTGGAGCGATTAGAGTGCGAGCATGGCAATCTGCGGGCAGCAATGCAGTGGTCTCTCGAAAGCAGTAAGGCTGGAGGAGGTTATGGGGAGAGAAATTGCGAGATGGCCCTGCGTTTTGCGCGGGCCCTGCGCGGCTTCTGGGTCGTATACGGATACTGGAGCGAGGGTCGAGTCTTTCTGGATCGCGTTCTGGCAGCCAGCGAAGGAAACGAGACGGTTGCGCGGGCGAAAGTGCTCGAGGTGGCAGCAGGCCTGGCCGTCTACCAGAACGATCACGAGCGAGGAGAAATGCTGTGCAGGGAAAGCCTGAAGCGATGCCGTGCATGCGGAGACACGGACGGAACGGCCTATTCGCTCTACCTGCTAGGCACACTCGACTGGCAGCGGGGCGACTTTGCTACCGCCCTCTCACTGGTGGAAGAATCGCTCGCACTCTATAGGGAAACCGGTGACGAGAGGAGTATCGCCTACTCGCTCTCATGCGTGGCACAACTGCTCACGCAGCAGGGCGACTACGCCAGAGCGCATGCTCTACTAGAAGAAAGCATCCTGATCTACAGGAAGCTGGGAACCAGGAGGGAGCTTGCTCATGCGCAGCGAGCCCTGGCACTGACACTCTTTATTTCCCAGCGCGACCCTGCCCTGGTTCGCTCATTGCTTGAGGAAAGTACTGCGCTTTCCAGGGAACTGGCAGACAAAAGCAATCTTGCCCGTTGTCTCTCCCATTCGGCGTTAGTCGCTCTCCAGCGGGATGACGTGGACACTGCATACCTGCTTTTAGAGGAAAGCATGGCACTGCATAAAGAGACAGGAGATCTCTGGGGGATTATCTGGGTACAGTCCTTGCTGGCGCGCGTCGAGGTACATCGGGGTAACCTTGAGGTCGCATACGACCTGTACGTAGAGGGCCTGGAAGAAGCCATCAGGATCAATAGCAAGCTCAACATCGCCGTCTGCCTGGAAAGCATGGCAAATATATTAGTGATATGGAGGGAACCTGTGCGAGCAGTAAAGCTCTGGGGCACAGCAGAGGCATTGCGGGAAGTCATCGCTGCCCCCATCTGGTCCGTTGAACGGCCTTCTTATGAGCGTTCAGTAGCTGTGGCCCGCAACCTCCTCCGAGCGGCGGCATTTACTGCTGCCTGGGCTGAGGGAAGAACGATGCGGCCAGAGCAGATCCTCGTCATAGAGAAATCGAGGAAGATGCCGTCAACAATCCCCGCAGGATATCTATCGCTTCCTGCCATCAAGACTCAGGCGCGTTTCCCGGCCAGGCTGACCAGGCGAGAGGTCGAAGTGCTCCGTTTACTGACGAGAGGATTGACCAGCGCGCAGATCGCCGCACAGCTCGTCATCAGCCTTCCCACCGTTAATACCCACGTAGGTTCGATCTATACGAAGCTGGGTGTCAGCTCCAGAGCCGCCGCAACCCGCTACGCTGTTGAGCATCACCTCGTTTAGCAAAGCCCTCCTTATAAAAATCCTTATTTCTCACGATGCATCTTTGCTTTTCTCTTGTTAAGCTGATAGCAGAAATTAAAGCACGAAAATCTGAAAGGTTTCCAGGAGAAAGGGTAGATTATGACCAGAGATGACATGTCTAAACATATCGCCACAGGCTGGCGAAGGAAGTTGCCGGTAATGATGCTGGTCCCGTTCCTTCTGCTTCTCCTCTGTGCCTGCTCGGGAGGTAACACTGCGCCATTGGCTTCGGCAACCCCAACCGCGCCTGCCCGGCCAACGCCAACCTCGTTGCCTGCTGGCACGTTGCTCTACCAGTCGGATTGGTCGCATGGACTGGACGGCTGGAAAAGTACTGGCGGGTGGAAACTCATGCACGGCGTGCTGCAATCAGATGTAGGCGCTGGAGAGATCCTTACGTCACCATATATGCCTGTGGTTCCCAACTATGCCATCGAAGTCCGCTACCAGATCATCAGCACTCCTGTGAATGGAGGAAACTTTGCCGTGGTAGCAGACAAGACACCGCAAAAAGATGGATATACCGCTGGCATTTTGAATTTCCATGGGCCGGCTCCGCACTCGGAATTTTCCAATCCCGAAGTGCTCGTCTTCCTTAATCCGATCGACGCCGCTGGGAGCAGACTCCAAATCTCTGATTACGACTCCTCTCCAGGCGTACACACGTATCGTATCGAGGTGCGGGGACCAGAGATTCAGTTCTTCATCGATCAGGAGAGAAAAAGTAGCGCGACCAGCTCACAAACCGATTTCCTCTCCAATGGCCCGATCCACTTGAGGGTAGATGAGGCGATTATCCGTGTGTTCAGCGTGCGTATCACCGCGCTATGATATCCCGTTGTTCCTGTCTCTCAGGTACATTGGTACTATCTTATGTTAAGCATGTATGTCCCCTCCGGACCTGGCACGTTTTTCATAGTAGAAATGCTAGAAAAGGAGGGGCGCTATGTCGAGTGGAAAGATAACCCCTGATGTATCTGGCCAGGAAAAAACGATCCTAATTATAGATGATGACCATGATATTGGAGAAATGCTTCGCACCGTCATTACTCAGCAGACGAATTACCGGGTGGTATGGATAGCGGAAAGTGATCTGGCGCTCGAAGCTGCTTCACATATGCGACCTTCACTCTTGCTGCTCGATTATATGATGCCTACTATGGATGGGCTGAAGCTCTATGATTATTTACAGGACAAACCGAATATGCGCGGCGTTCCTGTGGTAATGATTAGCGCCTGGGCCACGCTGCCTTTTGAGCAGATACGCGAGCGTGGTATGTATATGCTGCGTAAACCTTTTGATCTCAGCGACCTGTTGGATATTCTAGCGGAGTTGCTCTCTAATGAAAGCGCCTCATAGATCCTCTGACGATACAAGGGTTCATTCTCCTTTCTACCGTCACGTGGAAGGGACAATTCTTGTAGTCGCCTGGCACAGCTTTTGCCAACATCTGGCGAGGTTAGCGAACGGATAACGATGTTTCCAGGATGTCGCAGAATTGCTTCACCAGCACCGGGTCAAACTGTGTTGCTGCGCATGTGGAGAGCTCTGCCAATGCCTGAGCAGGCATGCGTGCTGGCCGGTAAGGTCTTTGGGAGGTCATCGCATCAAAAGCATCGATGATTGCCACGATGCGGGCACCTGGCGGTATAGCTTCTTCGCGCAAGCCACAAGGATAGCCTTTCCCATCCCATCGTTCATGGTGGTGATAGACCAGTGGCATTACGCACTTCATTGTCTTGAACTGTTGGAGTATCATAGCGCCAAATGTGGGATGCTTTCTTATGATCTCAAATTCTCCGGCGCTTAATGGTACTGATTTGGCAAGTAATTTTACATCGATGATGATTTTGCCGATATCATGCAGGAGCGCAGCCGCCTCGATAATCATTGCATCATCCGGTGCGAGCTCCATCACTTCTAAAAAAACATGAGTTAGCCTTTTTACACGCATGGAGTGTTCGTAGCAGGGAAGATCATTTGCCTTTAATAGCAGTTCAAGAAATGCAAGCTCTCTATCAAATGCCCGTCTCTGCGGCTCGCTCAACGCTTCCTTCTCTGCCGGTGGAATACGGAAGAACGCCTCGGCCCCAAAAAATGAACTGGGGGCTTGCAGCGAAATGCCCGGCAATGATTCATCCGGGGGTTCCAAATAAGGACGGTTATATGTATCCAGCACGCCACTGGATGCCGGGGGTAGCATCTGGGTACTCATGCGAGGTACTCTCCTGTTCTTGTATTGGGGGCGCAACTTCTTCTGGGATATTTGCTGGAAAAAATTCACTACTTCTTCTGCCATAATATACGCTGAACCAGACCCAAAAGTGGCACTGAAATTGGCTTCCAGCCAAACTCGACAGCTTGCCTCTAATATGATAGAATAGGGGCCTATGTGAAAATCTTCATGTCTGGGAAGTAGTGATGCGTGATTTATTGCTGGCAACGACGAATGTGCATAAGCTAGAGGAATTCCGAGCCATGTGCGCGGATTTGCCCTACAGGTTGCTGTCACTTCAGGATATTCAGTTACATATGGATGTGGAGGAAACCGGCAGCACGTTTGCGGAAAATGCAGAGCTGAAGGCCCGTGCCTATGCCGAGGCTTCGGGCCTGCTTACCCTGGCAGACGATTCGGGTCTGGAAATAGATGCCCTGGGAGGAGCCCCTGGCGTATTTTCCGCTCGTTTTGCGGGCAGGGATACATCCTATCAGGAACGTTTTCGTTTGATCCTGGAGCGACTGGAAGGGCTGCCGCTCGAGCAGCGTGGTGCCCGTTTTCGCTGCGTCATTGCGTTGGCCGAGCCTTCTGGTTATACTCGTATAGTGGAGGGAGCGATTGAGGGTGTAATTGCGGACGAACCACGCGGCGCCAACGGATTCGGTTACGATCCTATTTTCCTGGTGCCCGAACTCGGTAAGACGACTGCCGAGTTGGAGCCAGGGGATAAGAATCGTATCAGTCATCGAGGTCGCGCGGCCCAATTGGCTCGCATTCTACTTAAATACTGGCCCTGTTTGACCGGGGAGACACCTGAAAATAGCAGCCCGTAGAGTTCTGAAGACCGTGTTCTGGCTGTATACAGAAGAGAAAAAGGAATTGTATGTCAAAGCAGCCACCCATTCGCGTGGCACTTGATCTGGAAACCACCGGTTTGCATGCTGAACAGGATGCGATACTCGAGGTTGCAGCAGTCAAGTTTCAGGGGGGAACGATACTTGATACGATGGAGACGCTGGTTGCTCCGGGTCGTCCCATCCCTTTCCGCGTGCAGCGCCTGACCGGCATAACTCCACAACAGGTAGCGGATGCTCCTGGTTTCGAGTCGATTGCACGCCGTTTACAGCAGTTTATTGGCGATCATCCGATTGTGGGCCATAGTATTCCTTTTGATGCCGGTTTCTTGAGACGGCGTGGCCTGGTTCGTAACAATCCATTGATAGATACATTCGAACTGGCAACGGTGTTACTGCCCTCTTTGCCGAGTTATAACCTGGGGCAGGTCGCCCAGGCTCTGGGCGTGCCTCTCGTACCGGGACGACACCGGGCTATGGTTGATACCATCCTCGCAATGAAGGTCTTTCTAGCGTTGGATAAACTCCTGAAGCAGGTCGATATAGGGCTTCTCAACGATCTTGCGAACCTTGATGCGCCTCGTTCGTGGCCCCTGCTTGGTTTTTTCCGCCAGGAATGGCGCGAACGCATGGCGGCAGACGGCATGCAAAATGTCCCTTTGCGAGGTAATCTGCGTGATCGATTCGCCGCGCAATTAGGCATGGATCCGCGCGTTTTATCCTTCGCTATTGCCCGTGGCGAACCGTCAGCTGCCGAAAACATCGCGCCGGAAGCACAACCGGCCGTGTCATCTTCTACCGTGGCTGAGCAACAGAGGAAATCGGCGCCGGCCACAGAGCATATCACTGCAGTTCCTGTAGAGCAGCAGGCGAGTTATCAGGGGCATCAAGCGGCTTACCGGGCAGTGCTACGGGCGCTAGAAGAGAAAAGCAGCCTGCTGCTTGAGCTCACGATCGGGGGAAACGATTTTACTCCCGCCCTGCTTCCCGCGTTGCAATGGGTTTGCCAGCAGTCTGCGAGCGGTGCGGATTCCGCCGCCTCAAATGAAGCGAGGCGTCTTGTCATTGCCTGTGCGAATACGCAGGCGGCGCGTCGCCTGATCGACAATGTTTTGCCGCGCCTGTCTGGGCAGCTTGCAAAACCGGTAAAAATGGCGTATCTTGCTGAACGCGGTGGCTATCTGTGTATCCATCGCTGGTTTGGATCGGCCTTGCGTCGAACCAGTGGGGAACTCTCCGCGGAGCAGGCGCGTGGTTTAGCAAAGTTAGCTCTATGGGCCCAGGAGACTCTCACCGGCGAGCGCAGCGAATTGACCATCTTACCGCAGGAAATGACGGCCTGGGAACGAATTTGCTCCGGAGTTGAGCGTGTGTCGCTGGCCCTTGCTGATGGGCGTGGCGATAGTCCTTACCAGCGCTGTCTCTACCGTAGCAAAGGCTACTGTTTCGTCAGGCGCGCGGAAGAGCGGGTGAATGTGGCGGATGTTGTTGTAACTACGCATGCCGGGCTGCTAGATGATCTCTCTTCTGAGAAGAGCCTTTTGCGCGATGTGGACTGCCGGCTCATCCTGGATGCTGATCTGCTGGACGAGGAGTCTGCGCACTGGAATAATCAAGAACTCGATCATCAGAGCCTCCTCAGGCAACTTAATACCATTGGTATTGAGTTGCCCGATGGCCGTTACCAGGGATTACTGGCGCTCGCGGCGCCTGCCCTGCGCGAGAATGGTCCTGGCGGTCTCTCAACCACTCACACGATAGCTAAAGCAGAACTTGACAGTCGCATGCTTGGCTGGTTTCAAACTCTGCGCCAGGCGCGAGCAGCCATCGATACCCTCTTTGTCGCTCTTGCTCAACTCATACAGGAGGTATCTAGCGCTGGCAATTCCGGCGGTCCGAGCAATAAGGGCAAAGCGGCCAGGATGGATAACGCATCGCGTTCCGCGAATCCACGAGTCGTCGAGCGCGTCGACCAGCCTTTGCGACTCACTTCCCAGGTACGTAATGTCGCGGGCTGGATGGAAGTAGAACACGCGTGGCAACAAGCTGCCTATCGCTTGCAGATGGTCATTGACCTCGCGCATGAGGCTGAAAAGATCATGCTTACCAGGCAGCGCCCTCGTCATCGCCTTGATCCCGGCGGTGGAGAAGACGATTCGGTTGCCTGGGAATTCGCTGCCATCGCGGAACGCCTGCTTGCGCAAAAACGCTTCGGCCAGCAGGCCTTTAGCTTGAGCGAAAACGGGAGTGGAGGCGGTAATCCTGTAAATAGGGAAGAGGCCATGGTCTATTGGCTGCGAGTTCCGCCCGCGCCCTTACCTTTTGCGCAGCAGCGTGCGGGAGATACGGTCTCTGCCGGCTCATCCTCGCCCAATGCTCTGTCACCGGCGGTACAGGTCGAGAATTTACCTGTGCTCTACGGTCAGCTTGTGCAGGCTTCCACGCTCTTGAAACGATATATATTGACACCCGGTTCCGCTGTTATTTTCGCCGGTGCAGCCCTCTCCATAGACAACAACTTCTCATACTGTCGCGGGCGCTTCGGTCTTGATGCTGATGCCAGCCCGGCCCTTTCAGTCGTCACCGAACACCGCGAGCAGACCTTGCTGTTCGTGCCCAATGATGTGCCAGAGCCAAACATGCCCCAGTACCAGCGCCATCTCGATGAAGCCATCGCGCAGCTAGCCATTATGCTCGATGGCCAGCTGGTCGTACTCTTCACCTCGTATGCCGCTCTGCGCAGTTCCTACGCAGCGGTTAAGCCTTTGCTAGAGGCGCGGGGTATCCTCGTCCTCGGCCATGGCATCGATGGCTCGCCCAGACAGTTGTGGCAACTGTTCTCAGACCAGGAGCGGGTCGTCTTACTCGGCGCGGGCAGCTTCTGGGACGGTATCGAGGAAGTCAGCCGTCCACCTGCCTGCGTGCTTATTTCGCGTCTCCCCATGCCTGTACTCAACGACCCACCCCTCGCAGCCATTGCGGAGCAATACTCCGACCAACTGCATCAGGTCACCATTCCTATAGCCACCTTGCGCACGCGCCGCGCCCTTAATCGACTTGCCTGGAGCGGCAACCGGCGCAATGCCGTTGTCCTCTTCGACCGGCGCGTCATCTCAAAGGAATACGGCGCTACTATCCTGAATACATTACCCCATTGTTCTCAGCGGCAGGGCCAGGTATCGCATATGCCCGAAATTATACTGGATTGGCTGACGGCTACCGGCTCCTGGGAGTAGTCGCACCTGGGGCGCGATAAATCGGACCTCTATGCCCCACTCCAATGAGAGGAATATCATACCTCTGCGCTTGTAGTGTTGCATGCCCTCTTGCTAAAATCTTTCCCAGACTCCATTTCTGCTCCCGCCTCGTCCTGTAAATAAGCAGTGCTGCTATCAGTACCACCAGCAGCATTGCTCCAATCCAGGTAAAGACAAGAGAAAATGGAGGCATCAGCAGCGTTCCGCCCAGTACAGCGATGATGGCCATGAAATAACTACGCGGCGTATTTCTCTCAGGGACTTCACTTGCAGCATCCGCCCTCTCCATCTTCTCCATCAGCTTTCTCCTCCCACCATCCAACTACCAGTACATGTCTATTCTTCATAATACATTTTACCGGCTCTTCCAACAAGCGGGCAGTGTGTAACCTGACGACGTAGTAAGTAATGGTGTCATACTCTGTCAATCCATACTCTTTTGGGGAAGGAGATTCGCTCTATGTATTTCGCAAAACTTCGCCAGGGTGCTTTAACCATTGTCATCGTAACAACACTCTTCACATCCTGCCTCGTATTTACATTGCTCGGAACAGACCTTAGCCAGGCACATGCATCGGGAGGTGGCTTCAATAATCCCGGCAATGTGCTTATTTCAGACCAGTTCAACAATCGCGTCATTGAAGTCGACCGCAATAAAAACATCGTCTGGAGCTTTGGTACAGGCGATCCCAAAGATTGCTCTCCTGGCCCAGGTCATATCATCGCGCCGAATGATGCTGAACGCCTCGCTGGCGGTCTCACTCTCATCCCTGGCACCGGCACAAGCAATTGCCCTGATAACCGCGTCATCGTCGTAGATCAGAGTGGCAACATTATCTGGCAGTATGGAGTAGCCGGGAAGACTGGCCGGGGTTTTAATCGCCTTAACGTTCCCGTTTTTGCTATTCAATTGCCCAATCACGATTTCCTGATTGTTGATCAGGGCAATAATCGTGTGATTGAGGTCAACAAGGAAAAGGAGATCGTGTGGTCATATGGGCCTAAGACCGGCCCGGGCGCGCTAAATAGCCCCAATAGCGCTGAATTGCTGCCCAACGGTCATATCCTGATCGCCGACGAGAACAACAACCGTGTCATCGAGATCGATCGTGATGGGCATATTGTGTGGCAATACAGCCAGGGGCTTAACGTCGTCGCCTTTGCCAGCCGGCTTCCTGATGGCGATACCCTCATCGTTGATTCTGGAAACAACCGCATCATCAAAGTGACGCAGGATAAGCAGGTCGAATTCCAGTACTTCACGAACAAGGGAAAGAACAGCAATCCCAATCCCAATCCGACCGGAGCAGTGCAATTGTACGATGGAGATATCTGCATTGCCGATCAGTTTAACGACCGTGCTATCATCATCGATCCGAATAAGCATATTGAGTTTCAGTACGGTATGACCAATATCGTCGGCAATGGTCCCGACCAGCTGAACGCGCCCTACTCGGCAGTCGTGATAGGCGATTACAATGGGCAGACTCCGCCGCCAGATCACTTCTAGCTCGATCTATCTGCCATCTTCATCCCATCGCGTCCATCGAGCCTGGCATCAATAAGAGGTGCCAGGCTCTTTTCAATCTCCATAGGACCCTGGAGCGAGACTACTCACCATCGCTCTAATTGTGCGCTATAACGGCGATTTCGCACCTCTAAGCCCTGGCTTATGATGTATAATAAAAGTCGCTCCATGTTCCTCTATCACCCTCTAGTGGTGCAGAAAGCAAAGAGAGATTCGTTATGTCTATTGAAAAGAGCGATGCATTATCTTCAACGCCCATCGTTTCAGAATTAAACGTTTATCCCATCAAATCGTGCGCGGGAATCACGTTGGAAACCGCTCGCATAGGCCCGAGGGGTTTTTATCACGACCGCGCGTACATGCTCGTCGATCCGCTCGGCTACTTTATCACGCAACGCGAACAGCCCCGCATGGCCCTTATTACACCTGCCCTCGCCGGGGATGGCGCGCTGAGGTTACAGGCTCCTGGCATGCAAGCAATGACGATTACTCCTTTCCGGGCGGGAAAAAGACGCGAGGTTTTTATCTGGGATGATAGCTGCGTGGCCGTAGACCAGGGCGATGATATCGCTGCGTGGTTCAGCGCCTTTCTAGATACCGCCTGCCGCCTGGTAAGGTTGCCTGAGGACGCTACAAGACCCGTTGATCCTCGCTATGCTATAAGCCAGCGTGACGAGGTAGGATTTGCCGATGGCTTCCCATTCCTGCTCATAACCCGGGCCTCGCTTGATGATCTGAATGCCCGCCTGAAGCAGCCAATCCCCATGAATCGCTTTCGACCAAATATCGTCGTGCAAAATACATCGCCTTATGCCGAGGACACCTGGCGAACTATTCGCATTAGAGATATCACGTTTCATATAGTCAAACCATGCGCGCGTTGTGAAATTCCAACTACGGATCAGACCACTGCGGAAAGGGGCAAGGAACCGTTAAAAACGCTCTCGACATACCGCCATGCTGTACGTGGTGTCATGTTTGGCCAGAATCTGATACATGAGCAGCAGGGCAGAATTCGGCTGGGTGATGCTGTCGAAATCATCGAGGTAGCCGATTCACCGAATTTCAGCTTGAAGAAACGCTCATAGGAACGCACTCGCGTGGTCGCACGCCCGTCTATGAGTACCAATCTATTTGACGCCCATCCCATGCTGTGTTACCATACCTTTCGGCAATCGGGAATCGTAATCATGCCCATTATCGGGAGGGATATAGCAGCTATGAATCTCTATGAGCAACTACTCGTCGTCCGCGAACGCCTGGAAGGTATTGGCGCGCACGACGACAGCATGGACCTGGTCGAGAAACTTATTAAAAGGGCAGAGGCGGCGCGCGGTGACAAGACCAGCATCACACAGGTGCAGGTTCTCCGCCACATGTTGCGCATGCGCGAGGCCAGCGACAATTACAACATCTACAATGACCTGCAAGAGCTTCTCAGCGAGCGCGATGAAACCGAAGTCAGCGCGCGCGAAGATGCCGCCCCGGCAGCATATGAGGATACCGAGCGGCATCCCAAGCCAAAGTCGTTCTACAAAGCCAAAAAGGAACGCGACAAAAAGAAGGGCTAGCCCCGTCCAGGGCTGGCCCTCAATTTGTCTTTCGGCCTGTATACCGGTTATTGTGCTTGTTCCCTTGCTGACCGGTTTGTCTCTTTATGGGAGGAAGCCCTGGTTTCTCTTCTCCGGCATGCCACCTCATAGATGCCACCTGTTTCTTATGAACAGATCGATGTACTTTTTCCTTCCTGAAACGCTCCTACCTGATCTTTTACCTATCCTTCTCATAAAACTGACTTCCCAATGACAAAGAAATCGACTGTGAAGAGACAGGTAAATGTTTACGCGTTGTTTATGCGACAGGCCACCACGTTTATGCGTCGTTTACGCCTGATTGATTACACTTTCTCCAGAAACTGTGAGTACGGTTCATCCACCAGCATGGCGTGAGAATGCTCAGGATGGGTACGTATAGACGTTTTTCGTGAGCGGGATTATGAAAAAGGAACCTGGTATGATGAAAGAATTAACTGCCATGACACAAACCCAAGATACGCAGAACCGCACGACGACAGCCATCGAATTACATGATGTTACGAAGCGCTTTCTGACGCCAGCTGGCAAAGTATATACTGCCATTCACGCTATCAACCTGTCAGTTGCCTCTGGCGAGTTCCTTGCCATAGTTGGTCCGACCGGATGCGGCAAATCCACTACACTGGGGCTTATCTCTGGTCTGGAAAAAACGAGCGAGGGCGTAGTACAGATCATGGGCGAACCTGTGCAGGGTATTGATCCGCGTATCGGCTATGTGTTCCAGTCGGATGCCGTTTTTCCCTGGAAGAATGTCCTCAATAATGTAGCTACCGGCCCATTGTTCCGCGGCCAGTCCAAAAGCGAGGCACGTAAGAAGGCGCGTGAGTGGATAGCACGAGTTGGCTTGGCCGGTTTCGAGGATCGCTATCCGTACCAGCTCTCAGGTGGCATGCGCAAGCGTGTCGCACTGGCTCAGACCTTTATCAATGAGCCACAGATTCTGCTGATGGATGAACCTTTCAGTGCTCTCGATGTGCAGACTCGCACTTTGATGGAAGATGAGTTACTCACGCTCTGGTCTTCTCTCAAGGCTTCGGTCGTCTTTGTCACGCATGATCTGGAGGAGGCCATTTCTCTCGCTGATCGCGTCTGCGTCCTCACTGCCGGGCCGGCCACCGTCAAGGGTATTTATACCATCGACCTGCCTCGCCCGCGCAAAGTGGAGGACATCCGTTTCGATGCCCGTTTTGTCGAATTGTACCAGCGCATCTGGGAAGACTTGCGCGAGGAGGTATTGATTAGCTATGAACGTAATAAGCAACGAGCCTGAAACTATCAACGGCGTTCGCGAGAATGCAGTAGTGCCATCGGTCATTGCGGCTCGCCGCCGCCGACGTATCATCGTCAATAGCCTGCGCGTGCTAATCCTGGTAGTGATCATCGGAGGGTGGCAACTCCTCACCAGCGTCGGCGTCATCGACCCATTCTTTTGGGGGCAGCCCTCGGGAATCTGGGCGCAGCTTGTCACCTGGGTTACGCAGGGAACGGCGCAAGGTCCGCTGTGGGAACAGATCGCTACCACGTTGGAAGAGACCATTCTCGGTTTCATTATCGGCGCCGTGCTTGGTGTTACGTTCGGCATCATACTTGGACGGAATCGTTTCCTCGCCGATGTACTTGGTCCCTATATCAAGGCAGCTAATTCCATCCCGCGTGTCACCCTGGCACCACTCTTTGCCATCGGATTTGGCCTGGGGATACAATCGAAGGTTGCGCTGGCGGTTGTCTTAGTCTTCTTCATTGTGTTTTTCAACGCCTTTCAAGGCGTGCGCGAGGTCGATCGTAGCTTGCTTGCCAATGCACGCATCCTTGGCGCCAATCCGAGCAAGCTCACGACGCAGGTGATCATTCCGTCCGCGCTTACCTGGATCATTGCCAGTATGCACACGAGTTTTAGCTTTGCGCTTGTTGGTGCCGTGGTCGGTGAGTTTATAGGTTCGATCCAGGGCATTGGCCTGATGATCCAGACCGCAGGAGCCACCTTCAACGTCAATGGTGTTTTCGCGGCAATGGCAATTCTGGCTGTGGTTGCTTTAGTCACTGAGGCTCTCGTCACAGCACTGGAACGTCGCTTGCTCAGGTGGCGACCCAGCACCGTCAACGATGCGACCATCTAGTTTTATCGTCCCATGTAGGGGTAAAGTCTAGTGGCGCCTGCAAAAGGCGCCAGGTTCTACCGGCAAAGATCGCTCTAGCAAGAATACTTACGATCAATGGCATCGTAAGTAAGGTAAACCGGTCATACTCATGACCAATAAAGATTAGGAGGAGACCAATGAAGGTATGGAATCGGAGGCTTGGACTCAGCGGCCTGATTACGGGCATCATTTTAGTGCTGATCTTGAGTGCGTGCGGTAGTAACAGTACTAGCACGGGGGGTGGAAGTTCAAATAGCCCCATCCCTCTCAAAATTATGGTTGGTGGCCTCAGCAAACAAATTTATCTTCCGAACATGCTTACCCAGCAACTCGGGTACTTTAAACAGGAGGGGCTTGATGTCACATTGATCGACGAGGCCTCGGGGCAATCGTCGGAGAATGAGGTGCTGGCGGGCCAGGTAGATGCAGGCTCAGGATCCTACAACCATACTATCGAACTGCAAGCGGCTGGCAAGCAAATGGAGTCCGTGGTGCTCTTGAATGTCGCGCCTGGAGAGGCCGAAGTCATTTCCGCCAAAGAGGCCAACCAGATTCATTCCGTTAAGGACCTGAAAGGGAAGAACCTGGGCGTAACAGAACTCGGTTCAGGTACGCAAACGCTGACCACGGCATTGCTGCACAATGCCGGGATTTCCGCCAGCCAGGTACATTTCGTTCCAGTGGGCGCAGGTGATACCTTTATCGCAGCGCTGCAACAGGGCAAGATCGATGCCGGAATGACCACCGAACCAACGATCTCGCGTATCCTGGCATCTGGTCTTGGCAAAGTCCTGGTTGACCTGCGTTCACCACAAACTACAGAGGCAGCTCTCGGTGGAGCCTATCCGTTCATCTGCCTGTTCATGGAGAACAGTTACGTCAACAGCCACAAGGATGTTGTGCAGAAGCTGGTGGATGCCTACGTCAAGACACTGAAGTGGATCCAGACGCATACAGCTGAGCAGATCGCCGACATGATGCCCCCCGATTATTATGCCGGCAACAAAGCCCTCTATGTCCAGGCGTTGCAAAACCAGAAGGCCATCTACAGTCCTGATGGTCTGATGCCAGCAGGCGCACCGCAATCAGTGCTCAACATAGAATACCAGAGCAACCTGATCCCACAGAGCAAGCAGATTGATCTGAGTTTGACCTATACGAACGAATTCGTAAACAGCGCAAGCTAAACACCGGTTCTTATGGCTCAAGCGCTAACGATGGTCAGCGCTTGAGCCATGAGCGTAAGACATTTCCAGGTCAGCCAAAATAGTATAATCAGTATATTACTCCTTGAGACTGGATATGTTATTGGATGGCTAGAAGCACGGCAAAGCTCATCCAGGAGTGTACGCGCTATGCTCTCTTTTATGCATCGATCGCTCCTTATCCAACTACTAAGTGTCTATCTGTTATTTGTTCTCATCGTTTTGCTAGGCGGAGTAGGAGTGAATGCCGTCGTCGCCCAACAGCTCAGCAATGACGCTCAGGCATCAGACCAGGCTCTGGCGCAGGGGCTCGCGCTTGAGACCGGCTTGCAATTGAGTGATGCCACAGATGCGCTCAAGCAGTTAGGCCCGCAAGTAGCGAAAGCAGAAACACCTGCTGAGGTAATAACTATCTTCCAGGCCTTTAAAGCTGCTCGCCGGGATATAGATGCTGTCTACTGGCTCGATTCTTTCGGTGGTATTTGTGTCTCATTTCCCCAGCCAATTGCGATAGGAGCAGAATTCTCGCCGCCCGGTGTCGTCCAGCAAGCGCTTGCGTCGCCGAAGCCGGATCCGGCTATGGAGGTGGGTTTAGCAATTGAACCAATTGCCAATGCAGGCGTTATGATTGCTGAGCGCATTTATGGCGATCTATTGATCAACTGCAATCCCCGGCAGCCACATACAGGAACTGTGGCAGGGCCGATACATGTACACAGCAATACATTGGTCGGCATTATTGCCATCAGCCTCTCTCTTAAGGAACTCAGCGAGCCATTACAGAGTGTTGTGAACGCGCAACAGAAGCAAGGCAGAAATCTGAGAATCGATATCATTGACGGAAACAGCGAAGTTGTAGCAACTTCTTATCCGGAACCTTCTTTTCAAGTACGCATTTTGCAGAATGTATCGGGGGAATTACCCGGAACTAATCAGGCTATGCAAGGCCACGCTAATTCGCAGGTCGGTATGGGACCCGATGGCCAGGACTGGTTGTTTAGCGCCGTACCTGTGCCGCAAACAGGCTGGACTGTAGTAGTACAGCGGCCCGTTAGCGAGGCGCTAGCTGTCGTCAGGCAGTTCCAACTCTGGCTGCTGATTACCGCCCTGCTCTTCACTATTGGTGGTATGCTCTTCTGGCTCATCTTGCTCGTCAAGGTCATCCGTCCACTGCATACGCTTGCCATTCAGCACCAGGTGCTGCCGACCTCTGAGGAGTCTATCTCAAATGATACTGTCATTCTTGCTGAGCGTGATGATGAGGTTGGAAACCTTGCTCGTTCACTTGTTCGCCTGGAGCGCGATGGACTAAAAAAGCTCGGCGAACTGCGAACATTGCTAGAAACCTCAAACGCCGTTGTCAGGTCGCTCGAACCACATGCCGTCGTCGGAAAGATCATTCGTGAGGTGCTGCGACTGGTAGATCTACAGGCCGCTGCCATACTCTTACCAGATGAGCAGGGCGTGCTGCGCGTTCTCGAAAGCATCGGCCATAGCACACACTACGATGCCACCCTCTCGATATCGCCTGAGGATTCCAGTTCGCCGGCAGTGCTTGCGCTACGTGAGGGGAGGCCGATCCAGAAACTGCATAGTCATGATACTACATCACTGTCCTATGAGGAGGGGTATCGCTGTGTACTGGCCATCCCAATTATTAGTCGTCATGCCGGCGGTGTTGTTTTGCTAGTGCATCGTACCGAACCTCGTCCTTTCGGCCAGAACGAGATCGATCTGCTGCTCATGTTCGCCAACTATGCCACCCTTGCATGGGAGCATGCCGTTCTCTATGAGCGCAGCGATGAACGACTGCGCCAGGTTGCTCAGGAAAACGAGCAATTGTATCAGCAGGCCTCTAAGGAGAAACAGACGCTGGCGGCGATTATGGGCAGTATGAGCGATGGGCTGGTACTGACGGGCATTGATGGAATAGTGCTGTATGCGAATATGGGCGCCAGTTCAATCGCAGGCTTGTCCATAGACGCGTTAGAGGGAAAGCAGATTGACGTTCTTTACAACGCCTTACGATCAAAACTGGTAGACCATATTGAGAGTGAGCCGGCCCTGGGGCGGGTGCAATCCGGTAAGACTGTTGAGGAGCTTTTCGAGTTTCGACAAAATGAGCGTCGTCGCGTTATCCATCTGCGACTATTCGATGTCGCGGACGAGGCTGGTCAGGCGATTGGCCGTGGTCTGCTCCTGCGTGATATAACACGCGAACGAGAGCTTGACGAGTTCAAGACCACATTGCTGGCCGCGGTCGGCCACGAGGTACGCACGCCGCTTACAGCCATCAAGGGCTATGCCTCAACGCTGCTTCAGGATGACGTGGCCTGGTCGCTCACCGATCAGCGCCATTTTCTCCAGGCAATCAGCAGCGAGGCCGATAGATTGGCGCAACTGGTCAGCAACCTGCTCGACCTCTCGCGTCAGGAAGCTGGCCTACTTCTGCTCAAGCGCACACCTACTAGCCTGAAGGAACTCGTACACAGAATTATCAGTGAGTTTGCGCTTAGCTCACCTGATTTCACAATATCCACACAGATTCCTGGTGCCTTGTCACCAGTCTTCATAGATATAGGGCGTATAGATGTTGTACTCCAAAACCTCATCGCTAACGGGTTGCTGTATGGAGCGGGTAGAGTGAGCATCAGTGCCAGGAGACAGGACGATATGGTGATCGTATCAGTTTCAGACAATGGACCAGGTATTGATCCTGATGAACTGCCACACGTCTTTGAGAGGTTTTACCGGGCACGTCATGGACGCCAGCAGCATTCTAACGGCACAGGCCTTGGATTGGCCATTTGTAAAGCCTTCGTAGAGGCGCATGGAGGCAGCATCTGGGCGGAGAGCAGCATCCAGGGCACTATCATTTCGTTCTCGCTGCCGCTCGCCTCGCCCACGGCTTCAGAGGTAGCTGGAAATACTGCTGCGACAACACTCTAAAAAATGTTGTGGCATCCCTTGCGGGTGCCAGGATATAGCTTCACTTAATGCGATGTCCGTAAGGAATGCGCTGGAGGGCGACCACCAGGGGACGCCTTTCCAATGAGACGGGCAGCTCAATGCCTGTGAACCGCGCTCTAGGGGATATCTATCCAGGGACAGTGACCAGGGTAAGGAAGAGAGATTCATATGACGACGAGAGCGAAACGTATCCTGCTGGCAGAGGATGAAGTTGCACTGCGAGATTTCATCAGCCGGAACCTGCGCGCCAGAGGATTCGAGGTACTTGAGGCGAGTAACGGGTTGGAAGCGCTTGCTCTATATGAGCGGGAAGACCCGCACCTGTTGATTCTCGATATTATGATGCCGCGCATGGATGGGCTTGAGGTCTGCCAGCGCGTGCGCGAGCACTCGTCTGTGCCTATCATAGTGTTGACCGCATTGGACGCTGAAAAGGACAAGGTCGCCGCCCTCGATCTTGGTGCGGATGATTACCTCACCAAGCCTTTCGGAGTAGAAGAACTTTTAGCCCGCGTGCGCGCCGTCTTGCGACGCACCCAGCCGGAGCCGGTCATTCGTAGCGAGGGCATTAAACACTTTGACGATTTGGAGATCGACCTGAGCGGGCATATCGTGCGCCTGCGAGGGGCGGAAGTACGGCTCTCCCCAATCGAGTTTTCACTGTTGGAGCAGCTGGTCACTCACGCGGGCAAGGTCATCTCTCATCGCGTGTTGCTGCAACGCATCTGGGGTCCTGAGTACGGAGGTGAAGCCGAGTACCTGCGTGTATACATCAATCGGCTGCGCCAGAAGCTTGAGAGTGACCCCGCTCATCCCCGCTATTTGCTTACAGAGCCAGGAGTCGGCTATCGTTTTGTCGCCCCAGAAGGTCGAGGCACAGACCCGCGCCCTCACCAGGGGACATAGAACAGTAGCTTGTATGCCGACGTCCTTAGCCCGGTTTCTCTCTTCCTGTGCCCCTTGCAGTGTGTATAATTGTAGTAGACAATACATCCCTTTAGCAGAGGGGCCTTGATTTATCATGTCCCATCAACATCGATATATATGGGGTTTCCTATCAAGTCTACTAAGGAGCAGACGAACATGGCAGAATTACAGGATGCAGTCATCGTAAGCGCTGTGCGTACCGCGATAGGCACATATGGTGGCGGACTGGCGGAAGTACCAGCCGTGAAATTGGGTGAAATTTGTATACAAGCAGCTCTGGAACGAGCGGACCTGAAACCCAACCAGGTCGAAGAAGTGATAATGGGCAATGTGTTGCAGGCTGGTCTGGGACAGAACCCGGCGCGGCAGGCAGCTGTCAACGCAGGATTGCCGGTAGATATTCCTGCTATGACGATTAATAAGGTATGCGGCAGTGGTCTCAAAGCAGTCTTGCTGGCCGCTCAAGCTATCAGGCTGGGCGACGCAGATATCATCGTTGCCGGTGGCATGGAGAGCATGAGCCGGGCACCTTACCTGGTAGAGAAGGCGCGCTTTGGCTATCGCATGGGCGATGGCACGCTGGTTGACTCCATGATTCGTGACGGCCTGGAGGACGCCTTTAACCACTATCATATGGGCATCACCGCGGAAAATATCTGTAGCGCCTGTAACTTGAGCCGCGAAGAACTCGACGACTTTGCCCTGGAAAGCCAGAAGCGCGCGCTGCATGCCATCGAAGCTGGCAAATTCCGCGACGAGATTGTGCCGGTAGAGGTGCCGGGCAGGAAAGGGCCAACCCTCTTTGAACAGGATCAGCAGCCGCGGGCAGATACCACCGCCGAGGCGCTGGCAAAATTGCGCCCCGCCTTTAAACAGGGCGGCATGGTAACAGCGGGCAACTCGTCAGGCCTCAATGATGGGGCCGCCGCAGTCGTCGTGATGAGCCGTCGCAAGGCTGCGGAACTCGGTTTGCAGCCAATGGCCACCATTCGCAGCTACGCCTCGGCGGGCGTGGATCCCAGTCTTATGGGATTGGGACCCATTCCTTCCAGCAGGAAGGCATTGGAGAAGGCAGGCCTTTCCGTCTCGGACATGGATTTAGTAGAGGCCAACGAGGCTTTTGCCGCGCAATCCGTAGCAGTGGGCAAAGAACTTGGGTTTGATCGCTCGAAGCTCAACGTGAACGGTGGCGCTATTGCGCTCGGCCATCCCATTGGCGCCAGCGGCACACGCATTCTGGTCACACTGCTCTACGAAATGCGACGTCGTCAGGCCCACTATGGCCTGGCAACCCTGTGTATTGGCGGTGGCCAGGGGGTGGCCATGATCGTTGAACGCTAATTGCACCATCCTGTTACGGTCTTCATCCAGCTGGAGCTACCCTGGCTCCAGCTTTAGTATCCTGGTAGGAGTAGCTCATGGATATACCAGATTATATAACTAGCGCCAGATTGCGCAATTGGATCGTAGAGATGGTTGCCTTATGTAAGCCCGATGACCTCCATTTTTGTGACGGCTCCCAGGAGGAGTACGACCAGCTGTGCGAGCACATGGTCGAGTCGGGTACCCTCATCCGGCTCAATCCCGAGAAGCGCCCCAATAGCTACCTGGCGCGTTCCGACCCCAGCGATGTCGCCCGCGTCGAGGACCGGACTTTTATTTGCTCCCTCAGTCGGGCCGATGCTGGCCCGACCAACAACTGGGTTAATCCAAGGGAGATGAAGGAGACGCTCAGGAGCTTATTTGATGGTTGTATGCGTGGGCGCACCATGTATGTCGTTCCTTTCAGCATGGGGCCGCTCGGCTCACCAATTGCCCACATCGGCGTCGAACTCACCGATTCACCCTATGTTGCCGTCAGCATGCGTATCATGACGCGCATGGGCCGTGCAGTCTATGATGTACTGGGACCAGAAGGAGAATTCGTTCCTTGCATGCACTCGGTCGGCATGCCGCTTGAGCCGGGTCAGCAAGACGTTCCGTGGCCATGCAACAAGGAGAGTAAATACATAGTGCATTTCCCGGAGGAGCGCTCCATCTGGTCATATGGCTCCGGTTATGGCGGCAATGCATTGCTCGGCAAAAAGTGCTTCGCGCTCCGCATTGCCTCGGTACTTGCGCGAGATGAGGATTGGCTCGCGGAGCATATGCTCATCCTGGGCGTCGAGGACCCGCAGGGAGAGAAGACCTATATTGCCGCGGCCTTTCCCAGTGCCTGTGGTAAGACTAACTTCGCCATGCTCATTCCGCCGCAGGAGTTCCAGGAAGAGGGCTGGAAAGTGACCACCGTCGGCGACGATATTGCCTGGATCAAGACAGGGCCGGACGGTAAGCTCTACGCTATTAATCCTGAAGCCGGCATGTTTGGCGTCGCGCCGGGTACCAGTATGCAGTCGAACCCCAACGCTATGACCACGATTGCCGAGAATGCTATCTTTACCAATGTCGCTCTAACCGATGAGGGCGACGTGTGGTGGGAAGGCATGACAAAGACGCCCCCCGCGCACCTGATCGACTGGACCGGCCAGGATTGGACGCCCGCAAGTGGTCGCAAGGCCGCGCATCCCAATGCGCGCTTCACCGCCCCGATTCGCCAGTGCCCGGTCTATGACCCGGCAGCTGATGACCCGCAGGGCGTGCCGATTTCTGCCTTTATCTTTGGCGGCCGGCGCGCGAATACCGTGCCTCTCGTCTACCAGGCCTTCAACTGGAACTATGGCGTCTACTCCGCCGCCACAATGGGTTCGGAGACAACCGCGGCTGCTGTTGGCAAGACCGGAGAAGTGCGTCGTGACCCATTTGCGATGCTGCCGTTCGCAGGTTATCACATGGCCGACTACTTTAATCACTGGCTCGACTTCGGGCGGCAGTTGCCGAACCCGCCGCGCATGTTCAATGTCAACTGGTTCCGGCGTGACGCGGGCGGAAATTTCCTCTGGCCGGGCTTCAGCGAGAATTTTCGTATCTTGAAGTGGATCGTCGAACGTGCCCGTGGTCGCGCCATCAGCATCGAAAGCCCTATCGGCTGGATGCCGCGCTACGAGGATCTGGATTGGCGAGGCATGGGGGATTTCACACGCCAGCGTTTTAGCGAGTTGATGTCTGTGGACCGCGACCTCTGGGAGCGCGAACTGCTGGCGCACGAGGAACTGTTTATGCGCCTCTACGACCGCCTGCCCAAGGAATTGCTCTTCATCCGCGAGCTGATTCTCTCGGCCTTGTGGCGTTCTCCCCAGCATTGGGGCCTGGAACCCGAATAGCCGCCAGCTGCTGAGGTTTGGGCATAACCGGCGGTCATCATATCGCGATATTATGGGACGAATAGCCAGCCGCTGGTGAGACCTTTCGTTTGGACTGAAACGAAAAGGCACCATAGCGCATACTATCAACGAAAAGCGAAAGACGGGCGACCACCAGAGTACGCCCCTACGGGCTATTTTCTTACTGAATAGAGAGGTGCGGGCATGAAAGCTGAAGATGTCATGACGACCAGGGTTATTACTGTTACCGAACAACAAAGCAAACAGGAGGCGGCGCGCCTGCTCTCCCAGCATCGTATCAGTGGCTTGCCGGTCGTCAATGATGAGAATGCAGTGGTGGGGGTTGTCAGCGAGTTTGATGTCATTAGCAAACAGGGTCAGACGGTTGGCCAGATTATGAGCCGCGATGTCATCAGTGTGACGCCGGATACCGACCTGGAGGTAGTGCGCACTATCCTGGTCAATGAACGCATCAAACGTTTACCGGTACTCGATCAGGGGCGGCTGGTGGGTATCATCAGCCGCGCCGACCTGGTGAGACAGGTGGCTGAGCATTGGATATGTCCCGTGTGCGGTGAAGTTGTACGTAGTGGGGAACAGCCCGAACGTTGTCCTCGCTGCGGGGCAAAAAACGTGTCCCGCTCCGTCGAACCGGCAGCTCCGGGGTCATAGAAAGGATGAGCTAAATTTGGACATTACGAGGAAACAACAGGCAGCTGCTCAAGCCCCCATTCCAGAGGGCGAAGACCGCGAGACGCTGCTTCGCTATTATCATGACATGCTGCTCATTCGCCGTTTTGAAGAAAAGGCCGGCGAAATGTATACAAGGGCCAAAATTGGTGGCTATTGTCACCTGAATCTGGGCGAGGAAGCTACTATTATCGGGTTCTGTGAGGGGCTGGAACCAGATGACTACGTCTATACGAACTACCGCGAGCATGGCTATGCCATTGGGCGCGGTATCTTACCGGGAGCGGTCATGGCCGAGTTATTCGGCAAGGAGACAGGAGCTTCCCGCGGAAGAGGCGGCTCTATGCACCTGTTCGATATCAATCGCCACTTTATGGGTGGTTACGCGATTGTGGGTGGGCAAGTCCCGCTGGCAACGGGAGCAGCCTTTGCGCTTGCTTATCGCGATGCGCATGAAATTGTTGCCTGCCAGATGGGTGAAGGCACGACTAATGGGGGCGCTTTCTTCGAATCGCTCAACCTGGCCAAGATTTATCACCTACCCATCGTCTACTTTGTCGTCAATAACCAGTACGGAATGGGACTGCGCGTAGAGCAGGGATCAGCGGTGGCCGAGATTTATCGCAAGGCCTGCGCTTTTGACATGGAAAGCTGGCGCGTTGATGGCACCGATGTGCTGGCGGTGCGGGATATCATGCGCCAGGCGGCAAAGCTGGCACGCGAGCGGCATGAGCCGAGCCTGGTTGAGGCGGTGAGCTTCCGTTTTCGCGGTCACTCCGTGGTTGACCCTGACCGCTATCGCGACCAGGAGCAGGTCAAAGCAGGACGGGAAGCTCATGACCCCATTACGGCGTTTGCCGCGCGCCTGCAAGCGGCCTCGCTGGTCGACGAGCAGGGGCTCCAACAGATCGAGCAGCAGGTAGATTCTGAAGTAGAGCAGGCGGTTCAGTTCGCTGATCAGAGTCCCGACCCGCCGCTGGATACGCTCTTCAACTACATCTATGCTTCAGCTGAAACGGAGTCTGCCAGTACAGAGGGAGGAGAGTGACGATGGCTGAAATGACCTATCGACAGGCATTGCATGATACGCTGCGGGAGGAACTGCTGCGCGATGAAAATGTGTTCCTGCTGGGTGAGGAGATCGGCACCTTCGAAGGCTCCTACAAGATCACGGCGGGTCTTCTGCATGAATTTGGCCCCAGGCGGGTGGTGGATACGCCGATCTGCGAAAATGGTTTCGTGGGCATGGCAACCGGCGCGGCAATGCTGGGTCTGCGGCCTATTGTAGAGATCATGACCATCAATTTCATCATACTGGCCATGGACCAGATTGTCAACCATGCCGCTAAAATTTATTATATGTTTGGGGGCCAGTGCCCGGTACCCATGGTCATTCGCACCCCGGGCGGCGGCGGGCAGCAACTGGCTGCGACCCATTCCCAGAATCTGGAGGTCTGGTTTGCTCATGTCCCCGGCCTGAAGGTTGTAGCGCCATCTACACCAGCCGATGCCCGCGGCATGCTGCGAACAGCCGTGCGTGATAATAATCCGGTGATCTTTCTGGAAAACCTGGCGCTTTATAATGTCAAGGGCGATGTTCCTGATGGCGACTACACCATTTCCTTTGGCCAGGCAAAAGTGACGAAAGAGGGCAGGGATCTTACGGTAATCAGCTACTCGCGCATGGCAGCAGTGGCCCTGGATGTCGCTCGCCGTATCGAACAGGAAAATGGGCTGAGTATCGAGGTTGTTGACGTCCGTTCGCTGCGCCCTCTGGATAGCGAGACCATTGTCAATTCCGTCAAGAAAACGAATCGCGCCATTGTCTTCGAGGAAGATTGGCTCTCGTTCGGTGTGGGCGCTGAAATCGTGTCCCGTATACAGGAGGGGGCTTTCGACTACCTGGATGCGCCTATCAAGCGCGTGGCCAGCGTAGAGGTCCCATTGCCCTACTCCAAACCGTTAGAGCTGGCAGCGTTGACCGGGGCCAAACAGTTAGTGGAGGCCATTCAAGAACTTGCACCCCGCCGCAGGAGGTAGAACACGATGCCCGAAATAACTATGCCACGACTTAGCGATACAATGCAGGAGGGTACGATTGCGCGCTGGCTTAAAAAGCCGGGTGACACAGTCAGCAGAGGCGATATCCTGGGCGAGATCGAGACTGATAAGGCCACTATGGACCTGGAGGCTTACGACTCTGGCGTGCTAGAACAAATCCTGGTGCAGGAGGGCGAAACCGCCTCGATAGGCCAGCCCATAGCCATTATCGGCACAGGAGCCGCTGCTGCCGCTCAAACCCAACAGGAGCCGCCTGCCAGAACTGCTGCCGCTTCGAACGAACAAAGAGCACAACCCGCTCCACCGGTATCGTCCGCTGCTCCTGCTGCGCCGGCCACCAGCGGGCAACACGAGGCGGCTTCTGCCGGAAACGGAGCAATCAAGGCGTCGCCACTGGCCCGTCGCATGGCTGAAGAATACGGCCTCGATTTGAGTCAGATTCATGGCACCGGACCCGGCGGGCGCATCGTGCGTGATGATATCGAGGACTACCGCGAACAGCAGTCTACCGCTCAGACACCTGCCACTACTGCTCCCACTCCTGTTGCTCCTACGTCTCCCACTCAGGCCCGGTCGCCTGCCACGCCTGTTGCACCGGCAACGTCACCCGCGGTCCCTGCCGATGCAGAGGTAGTGAAGATGACGCGTGTACAGTTGCTCATCGCAAAACGCCTGACCGAGTCAAAACAGACGATCCCGCACTACTATGTCAGTAGCGAGGTCGATATGACGGATCTGCTGACGATGCGCCAGACCCTCAATGCGTCTGCCAGCGAAGAAGGGGAGAAGATTACCGTCAATGACCTGATCATGAAGGCCGCTGCCCTTGCCCTGGAGAAATTCCCTGAGGTGAATAGCAGCCTCAAGGACGATTTCTTTATCCGCTACAAGCATATCAACATCGGTATGGCCGTCGATGCTCCGACCGGTCTGGTGGTACCCGTTATTCGCGATACGAATATCAAGGGTGTGCGCTCCATTGCCCGCGAATCCAAAGCATTGATTGCGAAAGCCCGCAATAACAAGCTGGCGCCTGCCGATCTGGAGGGCGGAACCTTTTCGGTCTCGAACCTGGGGATGATGGATGCTTCTACCTTTATTGCAGTCATCAATCCTCCGCAGGCGGCTATCCTGGCGGTGGCAGCGGCGCGCAAACAATTTGTTCCCATCGATGGGCAACCTGTCATCCGCGATATGATGACCATGACCCTGTCCGCCGATCACCGTATTATCTCTGGAGCCACGGTTGCTCGTTTCCTGCAAGAGGTCAAGCGGCTACTCCAGAATCCATATAGCTTGTTGGGTTAACGGCTGTAGGGACAATGGCTCGTCCTTGTCCTGGCGGCCCTGTCATGACGAGCGATGTTCCCCTCGAGGGGTTGGCGCGCGTCCTGGGGGTTCAGCCGGTCGCGGTCCCGCGTGGATAGGCGGAATGGGCCGCGTTACGGGCTTATCTGCTTCCAGGCGTATTTCCTCGCCATGATGCCATGTTTTGAGCGGTGAACCTTCGAGAAGATGATACGTTGCTTCTGAGTCCTTTACTTCGACACGCAGGCGGCTGCCGCGAAACAGGATATTGAAAGCCAGTCGAGTAATATTCTGCGGTATCCGGGGCGCGAAGGATATGGCTCCGTCTTGCCAGCGCAGGCCTCCAAATCCGGCCACCAGAACCGTCCAGCTTCCTGCTAGCGAAGCAATGTGAAGCCCATCTTTCGTATTATGTTCCAGGTCGTCCAGGTCCATCAGTGCTGCCTCTCCCAGGTAATCATAGGCAAGATCGAGTTGTCCCACCTCAGCGGCCATGACTGCCTGCGGCGCTGCTGATAGCGATGAATCGCGCACTGTCAAAAGCTCGTAGTAGGCGAAGTTACGTGCTTTCATTTCCGCGGAAAAAGCATTGCTGAAGAGTTGCATCGCCAGCACCAGGTCTGCCTGCTTGATGACCTGTTTGCGATAGAGGTCAAAATAGGGGAAGTGCAGGAATAGCGGGTACTGATCAGGTTTAGTATCGGCGAAATTCCACACCTCGTGCTCGGTAAAATGCTCGTCCTGCGGCGTCACCTGCAGGCGCTCATCGTATGGGATCAACATTTTTTTGGCGGCACTGCGCCAGCTTGCGATCTCGTTGTCATCTACCCCAAGGTTCTGCGCAATTTTGGGGTGATGCTCAGCCGCATCCGCTGCGGCACGCAGGTTAAGCTGTGCCACCAGGTTCGTGTAAACATTGTTATCGGCCAGGGCGCTGTACTCGTCGGGGCCGGTCACCCCGTCGATGCTGAAATGCCCACTCGCATCTTCAAAGCCGAGCGAACGCCACAAACGGGCCGTCTCGACGAGCAGTTCTACGCCAACCTCCTCTTCAAACTTACTGTCACCTGTGGCGCCAAGATAGTGAACCACAGCATAGGCGATATCCGCGTTGATGTGGAAAGCGGCGGTACTTGCGGGCCAGTAGCCCGAGCATTCCTCGCCCGCAATGGTGCGCCAGGGAAAAGCTGCCCCTTTAAATCCGAGCTGGCGGGCGCGCTCCTTCGCCTTGCCCAGTATCGAGTAGCGCCAGCGCAGCGCATCGGCGGTGGCCAGGGGCCGGGTCAGCGTCAACACCGGCAGGACGAATATCTCCGTATCCCAGAAAGTGTGACCGTCGTAGCCTGGGCCCGTCAATCCTTTTGCCGGGATTGGGCGCCGTTCCCCGCGCGCTCCGGCTTGCAGAACATGGAAGAGCGAGAAACGAACTGCCTGCTGTATCTCCGGGTCGCCCTCGAGTTCGACATCAGCATGCGACCAGAAATCGTCCAGGTAGGCGCGCTGTTCTTTGAGCAGCCCTTCCCAACCGGTCGAGCGCGCTGCTGAGAGCGCGGCACGAATCTGATCGTGGATCGCGGGCCGCGAACGCACGCTTGACCAGCCATAGGCAATGAACTTGATAATCCGCAAACGTTCGCCTGGCTTCAGCGTCGCGGTGATGGTGACGCGCGCGACATCAGGCGAGCTTTCGGACGTGACGTCCATTCCCTCGGGCCCCTCGATGGTATGGTCCATCGCGGCCCCTACGCGCAAAGCGCTCAGTTTTGTATGATGAATGAGCAGTCCGCCTGCGTCACGTGTCCAATGTTCTTCGCTCACCAGTGGTGATTGAATAGTCGCGGCGGCACGCGGGTCCAGACCCGCGTCGGGTTGTTCCTCATTGGCTACCAACTCCGACTGGACAACCAGGCGCGCCGGGTTATCTACCGGCTCGACCTCATAGCTGATGGCCGCGATAGCCCGCTGTGTAAATGAAACCAGGCGCACAGACGATACCCTGACAGTGCGTCCGGCTGGCGAGGTCCAGCGAACGTTGCGACGCAGGACTCCGGCGCGAAAATCAAGCTCGCGTTCATGTTCTTCGAGCGTGCCATATCGCACATCGAAAGGTTCATCGTCCACCAGCAGGCGGATCAGCTTACCGTTCGTCACATCGATGACCGTCTGATCGGACTCAGGATAGCCGTAGCCTCTTTCCGCGTAGGGCAAGGGGCGCAGTTCATAGACAGAATTCAAGTAAGTGCCGGAAATAGCGTGTGGCTCGCCCTCATCAAAGTTTCCGCGCAATCCGATATGTCCATTAGAGAGCGCAAAAACAGATTCGGTCGGCGCCAGTTTATCCAGGTCCAGTTGCGTTTCATGCACGCTCCAGGGTTCAACAGTAAAGGCAGGATGCTCAATCATTGGATTTTTCCTTCATTTGTTATAGCTTGGTGTTTAGACTAATTTCACGTCAAGCGGCTTGTAGACTGGGATCGCACGATTCTCGTCAAAAACGGCTCGTGCGGCTTCCCACCTTGCTTCGTAAGAAATTAGTCTAAACGTCAATTATAGCAGGAAGTCATACATTTATCACGATATCCATTTAAGAACATACATAATAGGGCTGAAAGGTTTCAGGAGCAAGGCAGAACCGGGTCACCGCATGCACTGCCGGCTCCACATCCCTGACCTGGGTGCAGAAGCAGGAGAATAAGAGCAGCAGTGACTCCTCAGGTGACATAGCCATATGGTTATTCCCCAGAAGCTGGCCAGAGATGCTTTGCTGCGCGCAACATGACACACTGCGGCCATGCCATGTCGAGCGCAGCAAAGCATTTTCCACGCCCTCTATAGCCCATACAGGCTCCACTGGTCCTGGGGGCTGATGGGACATCAACCAGGGAACCAGAAGGCTTTCTCTTGCCAGCAGGATGGCATTGAGTTATATTTGTACTTCCAGAGAGCCGACTTCGTGTATCATTGAGTGAAAAGAACAGGTCAGCCAGATTGTGCAAGCGTATACTGGTTATCCTTTTTGCTTCCTCTTACAGTTGCCTGGAAAGGGAAGGTAGCTCGTGTTCCAGTCCATATTATTTTGTCGAATCTCATAATCTTGCGCGGAACTCCACACTGGAGTTCCCTATACGACAAACGCCTGGGAAGCCTGGGTAAAGGAGGAAGATAATAGCATGGCTATCCCCATCGCTTTGAAACATGTGACGCTGATCGATGGCACCGGAGCAGCGCCACGTGAAAACGTAGTGATTGTCTTGCGAGAGAAACGCATTGACTTCATCGGTGACGCCGCCCAGTGGCAGCCGCAGGAACACGAGCAGCTAATCACGCTCAATTTGAGTGGACGCTATGTGTTACCTGGATTAATCGATTGTCATGTACACCTGGCAATGGATGGGCCGCCTGATAGCAGGCTGCAAGGCGATTGGGCCTGGACGACATTATTGATGCTCAAACACGCCCAGAATAGCCTGGCCGCCGGTATCACGACCGTACGCGATGTAGGAGGACGGCATGGCCTGGAGTTCTCGGTTCGTCGCTCCATTGAAGAGGGCCTCTGGATCGGCCCACGTATGCAGTTGGCGGGAAAGCTCCTCTCCATCACCTCGGCAGGTACAGAATATTTCGATGGCATGTATCGCGAGGCCGATGGCGTCGACCAGGTGCGCAAGGCGACGCGCGAACAGTTCAAAGCCGGCGCGGACCTGATTAAAGTGATGGCAACCGGGGCCGTCCTCACTCCAGGTGAGCAGCCAGGCGCGGTACAATTTGGCCTCGACGAATTAACCGTCGCGGTGGAGGAAGCGCGCAAGGTTGGTAAGCCCGTCGCCGCTCACGCCCATGCCTTAGAGGGAATACGCAATGCTGTAGCTGCCGGAGTGCGCACGATTGAACATGGTACCTACCTCAACCGGGATGAGCGACTGATGGCAACGATGGCCGAGCGCGGGATTTTTCTGGTACCTACGTTGAAGGCAGGCTTTGATATTATGCAGGGGGATCGTCCTGGCATTCCAGCGTGGATTCGCGAGAAGATGAAGGCCGTCCAGGAAGATGCGCTGCTCAGCGTGCGACGCGCAGCCGAGTTCGGCATTCCTATAGCTATGGGAACTGATGCTGCCACGCCGTACAACTATCATGGCGATAACGCGATGGAACTGCTCTGGATGCAGCAGGCAGGGCTTTCGGCGATGCAAGCCATAGTCGCTTCTACAGCCAATGCCGCACGTGCGCTCGGCTGGGATTCCTGGCTGGGAACGATTGAGCCTGGTAAGGTAGCAGACCTGCTTGTCGTTGACGGCAATCCGCTCGATAACCTGCGGCTGCTCACAGGCCGCCATATCGAGCTGGTCTTCAAGGATGGTCAGGTCGTAGCAGGACCACTTTCAGAGCTTAATGGGGTGCCAGAATCGGTATTAGCAGGCGCATGGATTTGCTGTGGCCTTCCCGCTCACATGTAGGGATAGGTCTGGTACCTGTCCTTGTTGAGCGCCAGGACTCAGGGGTTGCAACGCGTTTCAAAGGAAGAGAAAAACGCGTCACAAGAAGATCTCGACATGTTATGATAGTGGGCATGAAGAATGCCTTACACGCGCGTGATTTTCGCCTACTCCTGATCGGTATATTTCTTGGCATGTTTGGGCAACAAATGCTGGCCGTGGCGCTGGGATGGGAACTCTACAAGCGCACCGGTTCCGCTCTTGTTCTCGGTGGTGTGGGCCTGGCCCAGGTGATTCCCCTCATTGTCTTATTTCTACCCGCTGGCTACATTGTTGACCGTTACAATCGTAAGTGTGTCGTAATGGGGGCACAGTTGATCATGGCGCTTGCCGCTCTTGGCCTTGCCTTCCTCTCTTACGAAAAGGGTCCTTTGCTATTGATCTATGCCTGTCTGGTTGCTATGGGCAGCGCTCAATCCTTTAGTAGCCCGGCTAATTCAGTGCTTGTCTCACAAGTCGTGCCGGAAGAGGCTTACGAAAATGCCACCACCTGGCGAAGCAGTATGGTGCAGCTGTCGGCGGTATTGGGTCCGGCGTCAGGTGGTTTTCTGATCGGCATCTTTCGCGATACTACGCCCGTATTCGTGCTGAGCGCAATAACGGCCATCGCTTTTGTCCTGCTGCTCTTTTTCATCCGGGTTCGTCGCCAGCAAAGGCCTGCTGCCAGGCAGAGATCGCTGGCCGCGCTGGTAGAGGGTCTGCGCTTCCTTGGTCGAACGCAGGTCATGTTAGCAGCCATCACTCTTGATCTGTTCGCGGTTCTACTGGGAGGCGCAACAACGCTGCTGCCCATTTACGCGGCAAGCATCCTGCATGTGGGTCCAGTAGGTCTCGGCTGGTTACAGGCTGCCAGTTCCATTGGCGCTGTGTGCATGGCGCTGGCGCTTGCGCATCGCCCACCTTTCAAGCGAGCGGGCCGTATACTGCTGCTGGCAGTGGGCTGTTTCGGGTTAGCAACGATCATCTTCGGCTTATCGCGCTGGTTCTGGCTCTCGTTGTTAATGCTTTTCCTGCTCGGCGCGTTCGATAACATCAGTGTGGTCATTCGCTCGACCCTCGTGCTGGTGCGTACCCCGGATGAGATGCGCGGACGCGTCAGTGCCGTCAGTTCACTTTTTGTCGGGACATCTAATCAATTGGGGGGCTTCGAATCAGGCCTGGTAGCGCAGCTCATTGGACCTGTTTTATCTGTAGTGGTTGGAGGTATTGGAACCATCGTGGTCGTATTGATTATCGCGCGCATCTGGCCTGAAATGCGCCGGATGGGAACATTACGTGAGTTGCCGCCTGACTTGACGTCGTCCGATGCGTTTAAGGCGAAAAAGTAGGGGCAGTACCTGGTGTCTGTTCTCCTTTAAGGCGAAAAAGTGATAGAATAACGATACGAAAGGAGGAGCTTGATGCTTGATTGGTTGGCTTATGGATTGGCATCGATCTTTGCTCTTGACCGCATCTTGAAGCTGGCAGCAGTCGTGCACTTTTTTCGTCGTCCCTCACCGCCTCCTCCTGTGAAGTGGCCACCCATCACCCTGTTTCAGCCAATCACGCGCGGTGTAAGTGGATTGCCTGACTCATTGAGGTCGCGGTTGCGTTTGGATTATCCGGCGCCAATTCAACACCTGCTGATCTGCGATGCGCACGATGGTGAAATGATTGCCGCATGTGAGGCGCTGCATGCCCAATTTCCCACGTTGCAGGCCAGGATTATTGCTGTGGAAACAAATAATGGCGCAATCGCGACTAAGATCGAGAAGTTGCTGGCGGCTATTCCTCATGCAACAGGCGAAGTATTCTGGTTTCTTGACGATGATGTAGCGCTGCGCCCGCAAGCTGCGCGTCTTATGATACCCTACCTCTACCGACCTGGAGTGGGCGCGGTTTTCGGTCTGGCCTGCTACACGAACTGGCGCACGCTGTGGTCGAGCCTGATGAGCGCGTTCGTCAATGCCAATGCTCTTTTGAGCTACATTCCGATTACCTACCTGACCGAGCCGTACACGATTACAGGTCACTGCTTTGCCTTGAGACGCGAGGTATTCGAGGCTGCCGGGGGATTTTCGAGCATGGAGCAGCGCATTGACGACGACCATGAACTGGCACGGCGCGTGCGTCAACTCGGCCTGCGCTGCGTGCAGACACCGATGATTTACGATGTGGATAACGACTTCGATTCGCTGAGCGCGTATAACAAACAGCTGAAGCGCTGGTTTATCTTTCCGCGCCAGGCGATGTTGCCGTACCTGACACGATGGGAGAAGACCGTCTCGTTTATTGGCAGCGCGAGCAATCTGCTGCCCGCTCTGCTTGCATTGCTGACCGTTTTTACGCGCCGGCGTTCCGCATTGCAGGCGCTGGGCATGAGCCTGGGTCTGTTCATCGCTGTTTACGCGGTGTGCCAGCTGGGTTATCTGAAGCGGCACATGCCGGTGAAGCGCTGGCTTTTGTTGCCGTTTGTAGCGCTAATCATTCCGCTGCAGATACTGAAGGCGCTGATCTCAAACGAGGAGATCGAATGGCGTGGCCAGCGCTTGCGTATTCGCCGCGGCGGGAAAATGGAGGTGCTTTCATGAAGCGGGTATGGCTGCTGGCGGGTCTGCTGATGCTGTTCGAACGCATATGGAAGCACTGGCTGGTGATGCGATTTTTCCGGCGTCCCATTCCAGCACCCATCACTGAACCGGCCCTGGTAAGCATTCTTCAACCGCTTCTGAGCGGCGATTCAACGATGCGCGCCTGCCTTGAGCGCAGCCTGCGACTGGCGAGCCGCTATCGATTGGAATGTATCTGGCTGGCCGATAGCGATGATAGAGCCGGCCAGCATGTCTGCAAGCAATTAATGGCTCGCTATCCCGAACGCTCTGTACAGCTCATTACATTACCGCCGCCGCCTGAAGGCTGCAATCCGAAGGTGTTCAAACTGATTGAAGGGGCGAAAGTGGCGCGTGGCGAGATACTGTGCGTGCTTGATGATGATACGATGCTGCCCGATACTGGTCTTGAGATGTGCCTGCCGTTCCTCGATTCGCCTGGTGTTGGATTGGCTTTTGGCCTGCCTTACTACGTCAATTTTTCAGACATGTGGTCAAGTATGGTTTCCGCCTTCGTCAATAGCAATAGTTTGCTGACCTATATTCCTTATACGACGGTGACGCGGCCTTTTACTATCAATGGCATGTTTTATGCGATGCGGCGCGAGGTATTGGAAGAGATCGGCGGTTTTGAGGCAATCAAACATATGTTCGCCGATGACTTCGCCGTGGCGCAGTTAGTGCGCTCGCATGGCTATCACCTGGCGCAGACTCCGCTTTGCCACGGCATCAGCACGCAGGTTCGAGGGCCGCGCCACTATCTGAGTTTGATCCAGCGCTGGTTTGTTTTGCCTCGCGAGTCGCTGTTGCGTCACCTGAGTTTGCGTGACCGTTTGATTGTCTATGCATTGGGATTGATTCCGGCGCTCTACTCATTGCTGCTCGTACTGTGCCTGCTGCTGCGACCATCGCGTCGACTATGGGGATATGTCCTGCTGTACTGTGGCTACAATTATGCCATCTTTGCCCACTTCAACAGGCGCTACCTGCGAGGAGCGACACCATGGCCTAAGTCGTGGCTGGTGCCGCTGATGCAGGTGATTTTTCCGATCCAGCTGCTTGTCGCTCTGCTTTCGCCTCAGCGCATCAACTGGCGTGGGAACGTCGTAGAAGTGGAACGCGGCGGTGGCTTCCATTATGTGCAGAGACGAACATAGTAAGGCCTTTCAGCGATTGACGCGTTGAACGCGCCGCCTTTTTGTGCCAGGGGCTAAGGGGAGCAGTCCCTTCTCAATACTCATCTCTCCTGGACGACAATCGTACTGGACCAGGACTTCATTCACGCTTGCCTTCACTGCTTCAACAATGGTATTGAAAGCCATTCCCGGAGCTGGGGAGATGTAGATGCGCATGTGCCCATGGTGCTCCTGTACGACCTGGTAATCGAGGATGTGTGGACTTGCGAGCAAGATCATGCGGCGAATTGTATCGGGGAAGAAAGGGCGTATGCCTCCGGTCAGCGACTCGAAGTAACAGATGTCATCGCAGCGTCCCTCGATGGCTCGAATGACGTGGAAAGAAGAACCACAGCGGCAGGGAGTGGGATCGAGTTGTAGAATGTCGTTGAGACGATAGCGAATGATGGGTTGAGTTTTGCGCCAGAGGTCGGTCACAACCGGCATCACCCGTTCGTCGCTGCCGGGCAATGGCTCGAACTGGAGCATGACGAGGTCTTCTTGAATATGCAGTGAACCCTCGGCGCAACTCACGGCCAGCAGTCCTTCGGTACACTGGTAAATCTGGTGAACCGGGGCATTGAAAACTGCCTCAATCCGCTCGCGGTCTTGTGGTTCTAAAACTTCGGCGACTGAAATCAATCGCTCGGGAGTGGCATGGAGTTTGCTGCGTATTCGCTCTTGCGCGAGAAAACCAAGCAATGATGGTGGTCCAACGATGATATGGGGCCGGAAATCGTTCAGTGCAACAACGGCTTCGGCTATAGGCTGCATAAGGTCAAAATAGCGAAAGGCAATCCCCATGCCTCCTATCTGCTCGTACAGGTTGCTGTTGGAGCGCAGGAAGAATGCGACGCGGAGCCTGTGATGCGGTATGCTATGCAACGCGCGCGCCAGCATAGTCCCGGCCCAGCCTGCCTGTTCCGTGGGGCTGGCCAGAAAAAGACCGCGGTGTCCGGAAGTACCGGATGAGAGGCCGACCGTGAGGCCATGCAGTAGAGGATGGAAGTTCCGGCTGCGTTCGGCCCGCAGCGCAACCTCCATCGCCTCCTCACGTGTGATGCCGCGCGTATTGAACCTATCGAAGTTGTCCATCATCAGTTGCTTATCGACGGTTGGCAAGGTGCGCCAGTTCTCGACAGGGGATGACACCTCTTTTGTCCAGTGCCAGCGATAGAAAGGAGCGTGTTGCAGCGTATAGGCCACGATGCGGCGCGCGCGTTCTTCCTGAAATTGCTCCAATCTGCTGCCATGCAAACGCTTCCAGCGCCGGCGTGCTCCGATATAGTGATGCGCAATGATGGGGATAGTTGTAAGTTTCATCATTCGCCTGGCTCCACTTCCTCCGCGAAGGCTTCGGGGCAATGGCTGGGTATGATTACAACGTCGGGGCATGCCTGGGAGAAATCATGCAGGTGGTTGATCGTACTCTGGACGGCGCGGGTATTATCTACAAACAGGTGTGTTATCCGGGCAGGCGGGCGGCGTTCGCGAATCGAGCGGCGCAGCCAGCAGCCATCGGCCGCGAAAAGCATCTGACCTCGCGTGGTTTGCGCTAGCAAGCCCATCTGTCCGCGAGCGTGTCCGGGAAGCTCCATGAGCAACAGCGATCCGTCTCCAAACAGGTCGTGTGCCTGTCCCAGCGCGGGTAGCACAGGTCCAGCGAAAGTTGATAAGAGTCGCACGCGTTTATCGAAGTCCTTGGGCAGCAAGGCGGGAATGAATGCGCGCTGCAACGCGCGCAGCCCGTGTCGCCAGGCTATATCCTCGTAGGCAGCCTCAGATGCAATAATCTCCGCCTGCGGGAAGTCGCGCAATCCCGCGATGTGATCGGCATGGAAATGCGAGAGGATAACGCGCCGGATATCGCCCGGTTGGAGATTCCAGCGGGCCAGTTGCGCCACGACACTGAGTTCTGGTCGCAGTCTGAGAGGCGTAGCGTACCTGTAGAGCAGAAAAGGCAGGCGCTGGGTAGCAGTGAGGATACGCGGGGCATAGCCGGTATCCCATAATAGCCAGCCCTGTTGTGGATGATAAAGCAGGGCTACCAGCGAGTGGCAGCCGATTTTCCTGCGCTGTCCACCCTGCATTAGATGGTGTTCCCAGGCGATACAATAGCCGGTATCTAATATATGGCATTGTAGGCATACGGGGACTGAACTCATATTTGCGTCCTCAACGATTCCAGAGTTTGTTCGATGCCCCCGGCAAGAGAGACACGAGGCACATACCCAAGGTCGTGACGCGCCGCACGGATATCATATGTCTGCGTTCGGCCCAGAATGAGAGCCGAGTAGCGTGTGAGTAGCGGCTCTTTGCCGGTCAGTGTGGCACGCATTTCCATCAATGACGCAACTGCTAATGCGACTGGTAAAGGCACTGCGCGCAAGTCAGCGGGCAATTCGAGCCGGTGTAGTACATCGCGAATGACATCCCAGAGCGGGACGTGTTCGTCGTTAGTGATTGTGTACGTCTTGCCGACCGCTGTTCCAGAGTCCAGCGCCAGTAACAGGGCATGCACAACGTTTTCTACGTATGTGAGGTCAACGCGATTGTGGCCACTTCCGATCTGCGGCAGGCGTTTCTGGCGTGCAGCGTTGATGAGCCGGGGCAAAAGTGTTGCATCGCCGGGGCCAAAAATGGCTTTGGGGCGCAGTGTCACAGTTTCCAGGCCCGATGCGTTAACCATGTCTTCGCCCAGCTTTTTGGTCAATGCATAGACCGACGTAAAGCGACGCGGGTATGGCACGTTTTCAGGCGCGCTATACTGATCCCGGCCATCGAAGACGACACTCGGCGAGGACACGTAGATCAACCGGCGAACACCGTGCTTATGGCAACTGTCCAGCACAGCATGCGTGCCACCAACGTTGATGGCGTAAAAATCGGAATGTTTGCCCCAGGGCGCCGAGAACGCTCCAGCGTGATAGACTACCCCGATTCCCGCGCACGCCGCACTGACGGCCACTCGATCACGCAAGTCGGCAACCACGGGCTCTGCCCCGGCCGCTAATAGGGATGATACGTTGCTAAAGTTGCGTCCCATAAGACGTACATAGTGGCCGTTTGCCAGCAAGGCCCTTGCCAGGTGTTGTCCGAGAAAGCCTGTACCGCCGGTAACAAGAATTCGCATGCGTCGCTCCATCCTAGAAGATCAAGGCTGCAGCCCCCAAAGTGAGTCCGGCTCCGGTGCCGACCAGCAGTATCCGGTCGCCGCGCCGGATGCGCCCATCGTACACTGCCTCCGCAAGAGCGAGGGGAATGGATGCGGAAACGCAGTTGCCACGCAGCGCGAGATTGAGTATCAACTGATCGCTACTGAAGCCGAACCGCCTGCTCAGCTGTTCAATGGCGTGCCGGCTCGCCTGGTGTGGTATAACAGCATCAATCTGCCGGCGCTCCCAGCCAGATGCCGCGAAGAAACGATCTAAAAAAGGTTCCATCAGGAGCGCAGCCTGGCGAAAAATGGCGGGGCCCTGCATATGAAACATGTTCATTTCGGGTGTGGTTCCGGGATCGTTGGGATGATGATGCGTTCCTCCCCCGGTGATCTCTGTCAAATCGGCACCGCTACTATGTGTCTCGAAGAAAGCGTGGTAGAATGCGCTTTCCTCTCCGGCCTGACTGGCGGTAATTATAGCTGCCGCTGCCCCATCGCCGAACAGAACCGCACTCTCGCGCTCCCGGGGGTTTAGAGAGCGCGAGGCGACTTCAGTACTGCAAATCAGCACCGAACGGTAGACATTCGCGGTAACCAGGTGGGCAGCGGTTTGAAGCGCGAACAGGAAGCTCAGGCAGGTAGCGTTGATATCAAAGCAGGCGCTGGCCCCTTCCGGCGCTCCCAGCTCTCGCTGCAGCAGTGCCGCCGTGCAGGGAATGGCCTGATGGGGCGCCGACGACGCTCCAATAATCGCATCGATATCATTTACCTCTAATCCGGCATGCCGTAGCGCCATATAGGCGGCAGCGGCCCCCATACTGACCGCTGATTCGCAGGCAGAAACATAGCGACGCTCCATTACGCCTGTCGCGCGTTCAATCCAGCCCGCCGGAATGCCGAGTCGCTTCTCAAGTTCGACATTTGTCACGCGCCGTTCCGGTAAATACCAGCCCAGGCCTGCCATTTTTACGCGAAGCATAGTTCTTTTCCCTTACACTTTCTCTAGTGTATCCAACGTACTGCCAGCTTAACAGTACTTTATCCCAGCGATATTGTACACATCCTTGGGGAAAGATACATGGTGCAATGTACCTATTTGCGGCGCTTCCTCATCGTGTGACGGGGGACTCTTCGCTGCGCTCAGCAAGACAGACCCCAGGGATTGAGCGGTCTCGTGTCATTAGATTGCAATAGTGTGATAATCGCTTCGGTTAGCTGTTGTGGAGCAATGTGATCGAAGAAATTCCGCCATTTGTAGGGGTAAGCTTCTTTGAACATGCCCGGTGTCACAGACCGTTGTTCTTCGCGACCCCGGCCTAAAATAATAGTTTGCTTGCTATATCCATGCAAACCAGGGTTAGTACCACCAAAGATGGCAATAGTATTCAATGCGTTTCGCGGGGATAAGCTAACGACTGCGCCATCACTCAATTTTCGAGTTGTGACAGCCAGGTGCATTGTCCCGGTATCGCCGGTTATAAAGACATCTGCCTGGTCAATGAGCATGGTGATGTCGAGTAGCGAGGGTCGGGGTTCAGGCGGCATGAGAAAAATACGCTTATCGAAGCGAGGCGCGAGCACGTTGTAGAGAGTACCGGCAACAGAGACGTCCGTATAGCCGGGCAAGATATAGACGAGCAGGTCTGGTTGCATACGCAGGGCGGCGCTTATGCCATCGGCAAGCAAACCTGCCGGCGGCCTTGTGATGTGAGAAGATGCATCTGGCGCAATCATCAAGAGGCGGCTCCGCTCTTTAGGGATACGCGATAGCTCTTTTATGCTTTCAATGATGTCAACCGCTTTTTGCAGGTGGCCAGGATGTACATATAGGGGAATAGCTTCATCGATGCCCGGTTCAGGTAGTTTATTGCCAAAATAAGCGTTAATGGCCTGGCGCGTGATTTTACCAATAGGTAGATCTGCGCCGGTTCGCAGCAATAAAAAAGCTTGCAATACCTCGAGCAGGCTTACTTTTATAATAGTGGCGTGCAAGCCGCGGTAAAAGATTGGTGTTGAGTTACCAGGAAATATTCCTTCATAGCCTTTACTTCGTATCACATCTCTGAGGCGACGCGCTTCAGGTGGGAGAATCATTCCCTTGATCCAGGTTCTTGCATCCGGCGTGGGGAAAAGAAGGCTTTTGACGAAGAGCATTTCATTAACGCGAGGATCATCTTTAAAAAGATCGGCCTGCAATTCGTTGCAGACTACATCAATTTTTCCATACGCTGTCGGATTATTTTTAACAATTTGATCGATGGCGCTTAGTCCTATGGCCGCAGCGTCTCCAATGCCAGATGGCATCAGAATCAAGAAACGCGCGTGGTCCGGCATCTTCTTACGTCCTTGTGCATCTTGTTTTTCGTATTATTCGTGTAAAGTATAACCAGCACATGCTTCTGGGAGAAGACTGAAAATGCTGGGTATCATTTCGACTTTATTGAGACAGAGAGAATGGAGAAATGTCAATGGCAACAATGGTGATAGCGGCTGCTTTGAATCCTGGCGGGTTCATAGGCTGGATTATTATTGGTCTGCTCGCCGGGTGGTTAGCGGGTGTGATTATGCCTGGTAAGGGCTTTGGTCTCCTTGGCGATCTAATTGTTGGGCTGGTAGGTGCCCTTATAGGCGGCATACTCATGGACATTTTAGTCCCCAATGCCTCTTTTGGCTTCTGGGGAAGTTTCGTCGTAGCATTGATCGGTGCATGTATCCTGGTTGCTATCATACATGCATTTACAGGCAGAAGCGCGACGACCCGCGTCTAAATGCTCTTAAGGCTTGTATCAAAGAAGCATATTCGACGAGTAAAAGAGGCAGGATGAGTTGAATTTGATCGCATCCTGTCTCTTTTTTTATCTCGTCAGCAGATCAAGGAACGTTTATTCGCAATTGCCATCATAGCTCTGCCTTGATGACCTGTTACCGGCTGATATTCCAGCGCTCTAGTGTTAGTTTCTCCATAGCTTGCATTTTCCCGCTAACTCAGGCATAATGCACGAGAAATATGTTGTGGAGGCGTCTTGACTATGTTGGCAAAGATTCAAAGCTGCGCGGTCATCGGACTGGAGGGAGCCATCGTGGAAGTGGAAGTGGATCTCTCCAATGGCCTGCCAGCCTTTACGATTGTTGGTCTCCCCGATGCTGCTGTCAATGAATCCCGCGAGCGCGTGCGTTCCGCGATTAAGAACAGCGGCTGCCTGTTCCCGTTCAAGCGTATCACTGTCAACCTGGCCCCTGCCGATTTGCGTAAAGAGGGTCCCTCATATGATCTTCCTATAGCCATAGGAATACTGATTGCGTCAGGGCAAATCAACCTGGATGAACGGGCCGCAGAAGCCTACCTCTTTCTGGGAGAGCTTTCCCTGGATGGCAGCCTGCGCCATACCAATGGTATTTTACCGATGGTCGCTCTGGCGCGGGAGAAGCAGGTTAAGGCAGTCTTTGTGCCTGCGAGTGATGCGATGGAAGCGGCCCTGGTGCAGGAGGTGATCATCTATCCTGTTGAGACGCTGGGTCAGCTCGTGGCTCATCTCAACGGCGACCGGCAGATTGAACCTTATATTGCTGATCCTCGCCTTCTGGATCGTGCCGACCCGGGGTTCTACGCGCATGATATGGCCTCTGTGCGGGGCCAGGAGCATGTCAAGCGGGCCCTGGAGGTCGCGGCCAGTGGTGGGCACAATTTATTGATGAGTGGCCCACCTGGATCTGGCAAGACCTTGCTGGCGCGCGCAACCCCATCGATCCTGCCGCGCATGGTTTTCGAGGAAGCACTCGAGGTGACGAAAATTTATAGTGTGAGTGGGATGCTGCCCTCGGATGTCCCGCTGGTTTTGCAGCGTCCGTTTCGCGCTCCGCATCACACCATCAGCCATGCAGGACTGGTGGGAGGGGGTCGCATGCCGCGCCCAGGGGAGATCAGCCTGGCCCATCGCGGTGTTCTCTTCCTTGACGAACTACCTGAATTCGGCCAGAACGTGCTGGAAGTGCTGCGCCAACCACTGGAAGACAAAGTGGTGACGATCTCGCGCGCGCAGGGCACGATTACCTATCCGGCAAACTTTATGCTGATAGGTGCCATGAATCCCTGTCCATGCGGCTTTTATGGTGATCCGGTGAGAGAATGCACTTGCTCCGCGATAGCGATTGCCCGCTATCAGAAGAAAATCAGCGGCCCCTTGCTCGACCGCATTGATATTCATGTCGAGGTGCCACGAGTGGATTATGAGAAACTGGCCGATAAACGGCAGGTGGAGACCTCTGAAACGATTCGCAAGCGCGTGCAGGCTGCCAGGGAACGCCAGTTGGAGCGCTTCCAGGGGACGAAACTGACCTGTAACGCCGAAATGGGGCCAACGGAAGTGCGCGACTTCTGCCACACCGATGCTTCAGGAGAGAAACTGTTGAAAGCGGCGGTGCAGCAATTGCATCTATCGGCCAGAGCCTACCATCGCGTACTGAAACTGGCGCGGACGATTGCCGACCTGGCGGGAAGCGAGACGGTTGCCGCCAACCATGTAGCGGAGGCGGTACAGTATCGGCCCAGGATGGGGATATAGTACGAGGTTAGTCGATAGCGAGTTCCGCCGCGCCTTCTGCGAACTCACCGGTATAGGACCGCTCGTGCAATTCCGGGAGGGAAGCGCCCTGTTGCCAGGCAACCACGTAGCTTTCAGGATTGATAGGTACTCCGATGGGATTGGCGAGAAAGGGCGGTGTGTGCATAAAGGCGGTGCTCTTTGCCGGATCCGGCCCGAAATTGTCCACCTGCAACTCAACGTAGTTGCCATCGGGATCGCGGTAGTAGAAAGAAGTGGTCATCCCATGATCCAGAACGCCTGCCGGAAGCACTCCGATCTTCTTGAGGCGCAGGTACGTGCGCATCAGGTCATCAAGAGAATCATACTCAAAAGCCATGTGATGCATGCCCGCGCTTGCGGGTACGCGCTCGGTGAAATGGGGAAGGTGCATGAGCGCCAGGCGGTGATTGGCGGTATCATAGGTATACCAGCCAAACGCGCCGACCTCGGCCACGGGGTGAATACCGATCAGCGCTGTATAGAACGCGCGCATCTCCTCGAAGCGGTACGCTTTCAGATTGACATGATGCAAGCGCGCAGGAACAATCACTTCTTCAACGGAACTTTCCTGCACCGGACTGGTTTGGCGCTGTTCTGCCATTGTGGAACTCCTTTCGCCTGTTATAAAGATGGATGCAACTGCTCGCGCAGGCTCCTGACTAACTTGACCGCGCCGGCCAGATCAGGCGCAGTTCCATAGATCGCAAAATCCGGTCGTGTCAGCACGACCGCGCAGTTCTTGGCCGCGAACCATTCAGCATACGCACCGGAAATGTCGATGATCGACCCGGCTTGCTCGCCTGCGTTGTTGCTGAGAGAAACAAAATGCCCACCAATCGACGTGAAGAAGGATTCGTCAGCGGGAGAAAGGTGGTGGGCGGGATCACCGGCTGTGCTGATTAAAAAAAAGCCTCTGCCGGCCATATCGTCGAACAATCCTCGCTTGTCGAAACGCGCGACCTCGCGCTGCAAGAACATCTGGCCGGCCAGGGGATCACCCTCCAGGAAGATGCCCGGGCCGGGAGGGAACGAGATCTGGGACAAGCTTCCCTGCGCTGCTTGCTGGCGCGCGGCGAGCAGGTTCGCATCGCGCATGGTTGCTGCCTCAGGGTCGCTGATACAGATGATCTTACCTAACTCGACAGAAAAATGGATAATGTTTTGCACATGGGGAAGTCGCTCGCTCGTATAGCTATCGAGCAGGCGCACCTCTGCTCGCCCGGACAGCGCCAGGTCGAGCTTCCAGGCGAGATTCGCTGCGTCTCTCACTCCGGCGCACATTCCCTGACCGGCGAACGGTGGCATGAGATGAGCCGCGTCACCCGCGAGGAGGAAGCGCCCATCATGCCAGCTATCGGCCCAGCACGCCTTAAAGGTGTAGATGGCGTGGCGTTCGAGCGCGGCATTCTGAGGGGTGATGTTCCAGGGAGCGAGCAGCTGCCACACCGTCTCTGAGGAATTGAGGTCTTCCACACGCTCTCCTGGCAGTCGCATGAACTCCCAGCGGCGACGGCCCTTTCCTCCCGACACCACGGTCGTTGGACGCGCCGGGTCGCAGACCTGCAAATTGCGCGGGATCCATTCACGTTGCTCGTGGGGAATAATATCGACCACGAGCCAGTCAAACAGGAAGCCGAGATCGGTGAGCGAGGTTCGCATGTGCTGGCGCAGGAAGCTATTCGCGCCGTCCGCACCGATGACGTAGCGGGCGCGCACGGAGAGGAGTTCGTCGACAGGCAATAGTTCGCCTGCAGAGGTGACGGCCTGCTTCCTGACCTGCAGGTGAACGGTGTCCTGCATTTGCTCAACCTGCTCGACCGTCCATCCTTGATAGACGGTCACGGCGGGCAGCGCTTTCACCCTGGCATCCAGGATCGCTTCGAGTTGCGGTTGCGAGAACATGGTGCTGCTGGGCCAACCTGATTCGCTTTGCTCTGACCGATCAAAACTCAGCAGCGTTTCCCCTCTGGCATTGCGCCACTCGTAGACGCCACCGGGTTCGACGACAGGGGCCAGGGCCTCCGCAATCCCCGCCGCCTGGAAAATGCGCGCGATTTCGTGGTCGTAGTGGACGGCACGCGGCCTCGGGTATAAGTTTGGCCAGCGTTCAAACACCACAACACGGTATCCTTTCTCACCAAGGAGCAATGCAAGCATCTGGCCTGTTGGTCCATAGCCAATGATCGCCACATCACAGATCATATCGCTCATGGTCAAGCTCACCTCCTTACGAGCGCTTCTGCCAGCTCCAGCGCCTTTACCGCGGTTTTCAATGCCGGGCTGTATTCCTAAAATATATACCAGAGGCAATATTCTAAAAAATAATTGGTATACCAATAATACATTGATAAGGATGAACCTGTCAAGAGGAAAGACCTGATTTTCAAGGATTTCTCTTCGGCTCTCATTTCATTCATATGACCAAATATCCTGCTCTACTCCTTGACATATTCATAGTAATGGTATACCATTGCAATCAGATGGTCACGGAGGCCTTTTCCCGGACGCCTTGAGGCTTCTGATGTGGAATAAGACATTTGAAAGGTTGATCTATGACAGAGACCGAGACACCAGGAGTGCCGGGGGAAGATGAGCAAGCAGGTGGTAGTACAGCGCTCCACCACCGCCTGCGCCAGCTGATTCTGGATGGAGTGTATCCTCCAGGTGCGAGACTTCCTGAACGGGACCTCGCACAGGCGCTTGGAGTCAGCCGCACACCCTTGCGTGAGGTGCTGCGCATGCTCCAGCGCGAAGGCCTGGTGGAGGCGGGCAGGTATCAGCGCGCGCGGGTCGCTCCACTGGAACCGGTGAGGCTGGACATGCTCTACGCGGGGCGGATCCAGTTGGAAACACTAGGCCTTGCTCTGACGATTCCCTGCTTGCGGGAGGAGGATTTTGCTGAACTCGATGCCGCCCTCTCCAGTATGTGTGCCGCTACGACGGTGGAGGAGTGGGAGGGGCCGCATCGTCGTTTTCATCAACTGCTGGTCTCTCAGGCAGGAGAACAGTTGCGTGCCACTATAGCCAGTTATGCTGACCAGAGCCAGCGCTATCGCTTAATCCTGGCGTACCGAGAGATCCACGCGCAATCGGTGAGCGCGGTGGAACATGGGCGTATTCTCCAGGCATGCCGCGAGCGCAATCGAGAGGAGGCGGTGCAGCAGTATGCGCGTCACCTGGCCAGAACCGCCTTGACCGTCCTGGCTCACATGGCCCCCGAATACGAACCGGTTGCTGTGCGTACCGCTCTTGCGCTCGTCCATATGGGTTCAGGGTCCCCGGCGCAAGTCCCGCCGCAAAGCAGGCATACCGATCGGGAGAAAAAGAAGGATCTCACCCGCATGTCCCTGTAATCATGATGTTTTGCCCTGGGTCTGCTGTAATACTGGTTGAATCTGCGGTCCAGCCAGAAAGCTGGCTCGTAGCGCCTCATCCTTGATGCCTTCTACCTTTGCTATGGCGCGGAGATGATAACATCGCTCTTGCGAGGTCAAGCTTGAGTAAAAAGAGGGATGCTTGCCGGGTTATATCGAGAACACATGAATTGCCATGGCAGCGAGATCCAAACCGATGTGCCCGCCACCGTTCTGCGTCAAGCCAACCTTGCAGTTTTCTACCTGTCTGGGCCCGGCTTTCCTTTGCAGTTGCCAGACCACTTCCGCGATCTGGCCCAGGCCGGTTGCCCCAATAGGATGCCCCCGGGCCAACAACCCTCCTGAGGTATTGACGGGAAGGTTTCCTCCCAGCCAGGTTGCCCGGTCTTCGACCAGTTTTGGCCCGTCGCCGGGAGCGCAAAACCCCAAATCTTCGTAGAGTGTAATTTCTGCCGGAGCAACGGCATCGTGTAGCTCGGCCAGGTCTACATCCTCCGGCCCTATTCCTGCCATTTCGTATGCCTGCGCTGTAGCGCGCCTGATCGATGGAGCTATGGTACGGTCATCGCCCCGTCCTGAGACAAGTACAGATGCATCCACTCTTGGTCCCTTGAGACCTTTCCTGCGCGCAAATCCATCGCTTACAATAAGTGCAGCTGCGGCGCCGTCTCCTAGAGGAGAACACATCAGGACGGTCAGTGGCCCCACCACTTGCCTGCTTTGTAGGACTTCTTCGAGTGATACTTGTTTTCTATACTGGGCAAAAGGATTCAGGCTCCCATGATAGTGATTCTTGACAGAGACCAGAGCCATCTGCTCAAGCGTTATCCCGGCAACTACCTTCTGACTGGCAGGTTCATTAGGATTGAGCATTGAGAGGTAGAGATCCATGAACAGACTTCTATCCTTGGCTTCTTCGCTGCTCCTGCCAAGTTGCTTCTCTATGGCGGCAAGCTCTGTAATATCCACCGCGGCGTTGAACGCGCGAAACGATTTGGCTTTGTCCGGGTTGGAGAGCTTTTCTACACCTAGCGCCAGCACACACTCGTACAGGCCAGCAGCGACCGACATCCATCCCAGGTGAAATGCGGTGGAGGCGCTCGCGCATGCATTCTCGACGTTGACGATGGGTATTCCTAGTATCCCGGTCTTGCGCAAAACGACCTGGCCGCGTATGGTCTCCTGACCGGTAATTAACCCGGCGACTGAGTTGCCTACATAAGCTGCTTGTACTTCCGAGAGATCGAGACCGGCATCTTTTATGGTGTTATGAACCGCCTCTTCCGCGAGATTGCGCAGATCGCGGTTGAGGTATTTGCCGAATCTGGTCATGCCGGCACCTGCCACTCTCACCGTTTGCATTGTCTTCCTCTCTTCATGTATGCGCTCAATCGTTATAGACCGCGGAAACGGGCTACCAGCTACTGAGCGACCTCATCTCCTGGCGAAATATTTTTTGCTGAGAGCCAGTGTTCCTTATGGAATATGACTTATCGAACGTTCGATGAAAATAATTATACGAGAGGTTTGTTTCTTTGTCAATCCTTTATGTGAACTCGTATAGACCTTCCTCAACACACTAGAAATAAGAAGTACTCGCCAGCAACTCAGGGAATTTGGTATAATAGTTGCGACGATGATGAGTTGATCGTACTCCGCGTGTTCGGCAACGGTAAATGAGAAAGCGTTCAATAAGGAGAATTCTTTAGAAACTATGCAAACACCATCTAAGCAGCGGCGGGTCGGGAACGGGACGGAGGAACGAATCCGGGAAGTGGCACTGCGCCTATTTGCAAAGCAGGGGTTTCAAGCCACCGGTATCCGAGAAATTGCTGCGGAGGCAGGTTTCACTGTCTCAGCATTATACTACTATGTAGGAACCAAAGAGGAACTGCTACTTGATATCCTACTGAATACTGCTACGTCTATGGTCAATTCTGCCCTGCGAATTGTAGCCAGTGCTGATTCTTATGAACAAAAGCTCGCTTCACTTGTGCTGCTCCATGTTTGGTACAACGGTGAGCACGCGCAGCAGATGCAAGTAGCTAATACAGAACTGCGTGCTCTGAGTGGCGAGGCCCGCCAGCGGGTGCTTGTGCTACGTGATCGTTATGATGCACTATGGCGCGATATCATCACGCAAGGGAATATGCTGGGGATATTTCAAGTGCAAAATGCCAAATTGGCGGCTATTGCGTTGATCGAGATGTGTAACGGCGTTTCCTACTGGTACCGGCCACAGGGCGAACTTACGCTCACACAGGTTTGTTATATGCATGCAGACTGGGCACTGGGCCTTGTACGAGCCACGCGGGATGGAAAACCTGTACGGGTCACTGATTTGAACCTCGTTGATCCCAAAGAACTGTATCTGCCTGACATCGCTACAAATAGTTAAGTTTCATCAGAAGCATATGTCAGGATGCTGACTCCTCGCTCTCTCATTATCTCAACAAATTCTGCGACTGCTGGCGGCCCAATGATCACTCCGGTGTAAGCCGTTATACGGTATAAGCTATGTGGTAGAAAAGCAGGATCCTTGCCGCTCATATGATATTTCATTACAGGCCAGCAGGCGGAGTTCCCACAAACTCCCAGGTGGTCCATGTCTGCAAAATAGAAAGAGAGAGCCCCTATCTGATCCGCTAATGCCTCTATAATCAAGCGCCTACTCGTAATGTGGCCCAGGAGAGCGGCGTCTTCAATGAGTAGAGGGATCGCTTTATTTGAGAGTCGTTCTCGCTCCCACCTGCAAAAGAAGCCCTTAAAAGAATGCAGGTGAACTTCTTCGGCAGACAGGCGCGCTCTAAGCAATTGAACTGGTTCAAATCTAGCCATGTCTATAGTTTAATATGAGTGGCCGCAAAAAACAACCATTTGCCTAATTTCACTGCTGAAAATGAACTGGCGCTTCCCGGAAGCGCGCAAGGGGATGCAAGTAGTGATGGCTGGACGATTGCGTATAAAGATTCTTCGTTGTGCCATCCTGATCTTCTCCTCTTCTGGGGAAGCACCAGAAAATGAGGGATTGACAAAGGGGAAGGGACTAAGTATACTATATTTTATCGAACGTTCGATGAAGTGGTGTGTATCTGTGTTCTCCAGCGGGTGAAAAAGGGCCTTAATACAAGTCAGTAGCAGTTTCGTAGGGTTGTTCACTATTTGTACGATAACGGACAAGTAAATGCCTGGTGTGAGGAAAAGCGCTTCGCGCGAAGTGTTTTCTCGCACAGCAGGCCGGTAAGGCCATAACGGAGGAAAAGCAATGGCTATCTTACAATTCGAGTCGGCCTATCAGCAGGGCGTCAAGCCCCTCACCCTCAGTGACGAGGAAAAGGCCGCCGTCCACAAGGCTTTCACACAGACCCCTTCAGTCCTGCAACTCTTGAGCACAGTCCGCAGCCGCCGTTTTGGTATGGGCTATCGCTACGAGTCCGGGCAACCAGAGACAATGACCTGGGGTAAAGGAAAGACCGTTGTCCAGGAGAAGGGTCCCACCGCGTATATCTCGAAAATGCAGCCGCATCCTCTCTCAGAACTGGAGGAAGCGATCATCGCCTGGGCCGCCTGTGGCCCCAACGGTGTAATCGCCGCCGACCTGCCGGTTAAGGGTGACATGAGCACCTGGCTGTGCTGGGCCGGTCGCACCATCCCTGCACCCTGTAATGACGTATCCGTAGATCTATTTATTGTGAATGATAGCGGCACTTACTTCTACCGTCCCATTGCCGAGCGTATGGCTCCAATCGAAATTGCCTCTCCTGACGATTACTGGAAGATTCTTAAGTGGTATCGTGAGGACCGCGTCAAGATCTCCGATCAGCGCATCGACATCGGCTGGGACAGCACATTTGACGCCTATGATGCCCCCCACGCCAACGTGGTAGGTCCCTGGCAATATAATGTGAATCGTCCTGGGTCCACCTGGTTCCTACCTGTAGCTGATCTGGGGTTTGAATGGTTCAATCTCCTGTTTGCTGCCTATGAGTGGTGGCATGTCTACTTGATGGACCCCGATACCGGCAAACCGTGTGGTTGTGACGAATTCGTGAAGCCTGGAATGCTGGAACTGGGCGTTCCTGTACCCCTTTACGACGAACTGCTGTTGCTGGCCACTCCGGGTCACCAGGTAGGCTGTCTCGTTCAGAACATCCGCCTCATCAGTGAGGCGCTCGGCCTGGGGGCCTGGGTGTTCTGTGGCCTGGTAGATGATGCCGTTCTTGGTGGCTATCCCCAGGTTGCCAGGGGTCTTGGCTTCCAGTTCATCGAACGCGACCCTGCCAAGAACCCCAACAAGATTCTGTCATCGAGCGGTTTGCCTGGAATCAAGGAAGCGGCGGTCGTGCCATCGCCTCAGTTCCCCACGGCGGAGTCAGTATTGCGTTACGTGCATGATGTGCGGTACAAGCGCGGCGCACACTTCTCCAAGGAGGACAACTGGGCCATACGCAACCAGGCTCCCTATAAGCCAGAGGTGATGCAGGCCATTCTGGATGATCCAAATATCAAGATCTCCGAGTGGGCATACGAGGCTGCCCTGAAAACTGTTGAGTATATTGTCGACAAGTGGGGTGTCTGCCCGGCCTTCACTAATCCCATCCAGTGTCAGTTCACAGCCCAGGTTCATCACCTGGACGTCGACTACTACCGCACCATGCACGCTGGAGCGGGAGACGGTAAGGAGCCGTTCTTGCTGACAACCCAGGCCCTGAATCACTTCCGGGATTGGCATCCAGATGAGCCTGACCCCTATGCCTCACATTAATTGAGGTCGAAGGCCAGGCGAACGAGACGGCGTAGTTTGCGTTCAATACGAGTCAGGGATGACATAGTTGTATGGTTCCTGATGCAGGGAGGGAATCATTCAACCAATCCTCCCTGACGGCGAAGGAGGAGGTATGGCCAGGTACACAGTGCAGATTGGCACCCGCTCGTGCTGTGGAAAACATCGCTGGCCCCTGGTAGATATCGTTGAGACCCTGGCTACCGGCGGCTTTGAAGATATCATCCTGGAGGAGGTCGCATTCGCTGGAGAGCGTGCCAGTTTGACTCTACCGGTGGAGAGAGGTCTCAGGGGTGAAAGGGCCCAGGCACTGGCAGATGTTATTCTACATCGTCTCTCACAGTCCCTGGGAAGCAATGCCTTGTGCTACACCGGCAATTTGACGGTAACCGCTTCGGTGGAGGCTGGCGAGATACAGGCACGGGAAGGTCTCGTCTTTATCAAGAGCAAGAGCTTGAGCTGCCACCTGGAGCCTGTGCGCCCTTTCGTCCCCACTGCAGTGGTGTAAACAGCATGTTACAATTATGGAGCAATACCAATTCGAGATGCGTTTTCGTTTAGCGGCAGAACTAAAGCAGAGTTACTCTTATGTTGAAATAATCCGTTGCCTGGGTAGCTCTGGCCTACAGGATATCATGCTGGAGCGTGTGGGGCTTCTGAATTACAAGGATGCCCCTCTCGCGCTCCCTCTCCCTGCCGATATGGGACCTCTGGAGACGGAGCGCATCGGCCACGAACTTATGAGAAGCCTTGGTGAAACTCTGGGATGGGATCCTCGCCATTTTTCCGGCACACTGGTCCTCCGGGGACGAGGGAATGCCAGCGAGGAAGCGGCCCAATGGACAAAACAGGTGCTGACCAGGCAAGGATTTACTATCTTGCTGGAACCTCTCAGCGCTTTTTGAGCGAGAAAGGGGGTGATCGTACCGGCATTCATATCCAACGACAGCGTGTAGAAGTATCGTTAAGATGGCGCGGGAAATCCCATCAATGGTTCACTCGATCTCTGAGAGGCGATGTGTTGTTATGAATATCGGTTCCCTCTTGACGAAAACCAGCCGGCTTTATGGCGACCGGCTGGCAATCCAGTATGGTGATCAGCAGCTTGCCTATGCGGAGTTGACTCAGCGAGTTGGCCGGTTGACCCGGGCTTTGCAATCTCTTGGGGTACGTCCAGGAGATCGCGTGGCGATTGTGCAACGGAATGGGCCGGCTTTGTTCGAGACGCTTTTCGCTTGCTTCCGCGCTGGCGCTGTTGCTGTCCCGATCAACGTGCGACTACACCCTGAGGAGGTGGCATTTATCTGCCAGGACTGCGAAGCCAGGGTGTTAGTGGCAACAGGTGAGCATGCCGCTTCCGCGTACCAGGCCCGCGAGCGAGTACCGGAACTGCAGATTATTGGAGTTGAGAGTATTACAGGTGCCCTCGATTATGAGACATTGCTCTCGAGCGCCGACCCGGTCACCAGTGATGCCGAGGTTGATCCAGATGATCTCGCCTGGCTGTTTTATACCTCTGGCACCACTGGTAAGCCCAAGGGAGCTATGCTGACTCATCGCAACCTGCTGGCGATGCTGATGAACTACTTTGCGGATGTATATCCACTTACTCCCGAGGATATCGTCCTCCATGCCGCACCGCTTACTCATGGGAGTGGTTTATTTGGGCTACCGGCAATCGCCAAGGGCGCGACCAGCATCATCCTGCACACTTCCAGTTTCGATCCTCAGACCGTCTTTGCTTTGATCCAACAACGGCGTGTGACAACCATCGCGTTCCTTGCTCCGACCCAGATCAAAATGTTGCTCAACGGGCCGTATCAGTCCTACGATTTGAGCAGTCTCCGCTGTATCGCTTATGGTGGGGGGCCGATGTATGTTGAGGATATGAAGCAGGCTGTGGAAGCTTTTGGGCCTGTGCTCGTTCAGATTTATGGTCAGGGCGAAGCGCCGATGACGATTTCCTACCTGCGGCGGGAAGAGCATGTAACGCATGGCGACCCGGCTGCGGAACGTCGTCTCGCTTCGGCGGGGATTTCTCGCACCGATGTGGAGGTGCGCATCGTCGATGACAACGATCATGAAGTGGCGGCTGGGGAGATTGGCGAAATTGTCGCGCGAGGAAGCGTGGTCATGGCAGGCTACTGGAAACGGCCCGATGCAACAGCTGAGACCTTGCGCGGGGGGTGGTTGCATACCGGCGATATCGGTATGCTGGATGAGCAGGGTTACCTCTACTTGCTCGATCGTAAGAAAGATATGATCATCAGTGGCGGCAACAATATCTACCCGCGCGAAATAGAGGAGGTCCTGCTCAAGCATCCAGCAATTTATGAAGTGGCGGTGATCGGTGTTCCCGACCCGTTGTGGGGAGAGAGTGTTAAGGCGATCATTGCTTTGCGTCCTGGCATGACGATAACCGAGGAAGAAGTGAATGCGCTCTGCCGGCAGCATCTGGCCGGCTATAAAAAGCCGCGGACGGTCGAGTTTGTCTCGGAGCTGCCCAAGAGCGCTTACGGCAAGATTCTCAAGCGTGAGTTGCGCGAGCAGTTCTGGCAAGGCAAAGAGCGGCGCATTTGAGTCAGAGAACTGCTTACGCAACCCACTGAATTTTTGCTAGCGTCGGTGCTCATGGAGAAACGGTTCATCACCGTTTCCCTGACTTCAATTGAAAGGAGAAAAGGTCTATGGAGTTCTTAGAAGCTGTTGGTAAACGGCGCAGTGTGCGCTGGTTTAAAACATGGGAACCTGTTCCCATGGAGAAGGTTCAGCGTATTCTCGAAGTGGTGCGTATGACGACCTGCCCTGGCAACTTGCAGCCCTGGCGAGTCGTGGTTGTCGAACGTGATAAGTTAGATTCTAAGGTGCGCGATCAGCTGTTAGCATGTGATAACTGGCAGGGAGCACATACCCAGGCCCCGGTTTGGATCTATTTCTATGCGGACCCAGAAGGCGCTCGACCGGAGGTATTCGCCAACAGGACAAAGGAGCTCGTCGGCGTCGGTGCCTTGCCAGCCGCTTTTGGCTGGAGCAGCCAGGCAATCGATAATGCTATCTTCCAGGGAGAAAGCATGCCGGCCGGTATGCCTGCCATTAACGAACTATTGCATGGCCTGCCTTACGAGACAAGCGCCAATGTCGCCTATGCAGAAACGGTAGGCGCATGCGCTGTGGCGACCTTAGCCGCGGTAAATGAGGGGCTGGGAGCATGCTTGCACATGATTGCCGCCCCAAGCAAGCAGGAGGAAGTTAAGCGATTGCTCGGTGTGCCTGCGCACTTCGTGCCTGTTTGGCAACTGCTCATCGGCTATCCGGCTGAAGATCCTGATGCTGGTGGCATGCGCCCTCGTCTCCCGTTCGAACAAACCTTCTCCTATCAGCAATGGGGCGAGCCATTCCCTCGCGACCAGCAAGTGGTTGCGGAGCTCGAAGCCGAGGGATTACCGCAGCCCACGGGCGAGCCGAAGCCTCACCGGTTCGATGAACTCAGGTATCTGGCCCGCATGTTTGGCTATCCCGTCTAATGATCCTGGAGCGTGCGTCAAAGGACAATGGTGAGCAGGATCAAGGCGCATCCTGCTCACCGCTTAGCCGAGAGAATGGAAGGAGAGAAGCGTGAGTGCAACTGAGGGCAGGCAGGGACAGGGGCCTACAGACATACGAGCCTATCGATCAATCCAGTTGTGGATAGATACCGTCGATAATATGTATCACTTGAGTGAGGCGGAATGGGAGGGCCGGCTCCAGCTGGTGCAGCAGTTCTGTGAGGCCGAGGGCAAAGATCCCGATGAGATCATCGCAGAGGCTCGCAGCGACCGGGCCGAGAAGATCGACTACATGCGCCATCTCAAGCGCTTTGTAAAAACGCTGACACCCAATCCTATGTTGGCCCACGACTATGAGAATGTCGTTCGCAGCTTTTTCATCAATAATGGCGCCCGAGTTGTCACCAAGCCCTATCCCGACGTGTATAATCGAACAGAGTGATAGGAGGCTATCGTGATTGGCGTAATATGCGGTGGCACAGGAGGAGCCAGGCTGGCTCGTGGCATCAACTATGTCTACGATCCGGCGGCACTGACCTGCATCTGTAACGTTGGAGACAACATTCAGTTCTTTGGCCTGAGCATTTGCCCCGATATCGACGCAATCATCTATTGCCTATCCAACGCTGCCGATTTCGATAGGGGTTGGGGGTTGCGTAGTGAGAGCTTCAATCTTTTAGGTGCGTTACGTCTTTTTTCCCCGGATTTCTGGTTTGGCCTGGGTGATAAAGACATGGCCACCCACATATGGCGCTCCGAACTGCTCCATAACGGAGCAACCCTCTCTGAAGTCACCGCTCGCGAAGCCCAGCTATGGGGCATTCAGGCTCGTATCATTCCTGCAACCGACACCTGGGTTGAAACATGGGTTGAAACGGTAGCACATGCGGTACTTCATTATGAGGAATACTTCGTCCGCTACCGCTGTGCATCACGTGTCAGTAAGGTTCGCTATATAGGTATAGAAGACTCGCAGCCCGCTCCCGGTGTGCTTGAGGCCATTGCATCCTCACAAATCATTTTTATCGCTCCGAGCAACCCTGTTGCCAGTATTCTCCCTATCGTTTCAGTACCCGGCGTGAGGGAAGCGCTGGTTGCCAATAAAAAGAAGGTATGGGCCATCTCGCCGGTCATCGCGGCTCTGGAACTACCTGCCGGCGAGAGGATACGCGCTCGTAGCCGCGAAAGACTCCTGGCGGCATATGGGCTTCCTCATAGCCCTGTCTCTGCAGGCTGGTTGTACCAGGATTTTTGTTCCCATTTTGTGCTGGATGAGCGAGATTTTGCCTGTAAATCGCAACTCGAGGAACTGGGATACGATGTGCACCTGCTCAAGACAGACGCTCTCAGCTGCGAGCGTCAAAGAGACTTCGCTCGCGAACTCCTGCAATTAACTGAGGACGTTGCCATTGCTGCTGGTGAAGCGGTCCCAGGCGAGCAGGCGACGAGGAGGTGATCTTGTTGGTCGAGCTTTTATCAGGATTGGAGGGCCTGATACTCCAGCGGCGCAATGCCCATCCCACTGAGACTTTCCTGAAATGGAAAGACGAGGAGATAGCCTGGGGTGACTTTGTGGACCGTATCTACGCAATGGCCGCGGGATTCTGGAAGGCAGGGATCCGCACCGGCGAGAGGGTTGCTCTCATGATAGGCAATTGCCCAGAGTTTCTCTATACCTACTATGCCATGGTTTTCATGGGTGTAGGTGCTGTTCCACTCAATATAGCGCAGCGAGGCGATGCTCTCGCCTACATCCTCAACGACTCGGGGGCTTCTGCTATCGTCATAGATGAGGAGCTATTAGCACATTTCAATATCATCAGAGAGCGCACACCCAATGTGCGACTGGTCATTGTTCATGGGTCCATACCATCCGCCATGAGCAATGCGATCGCTGTAAAGGAATGGCTTGAAGCGGGGGGAGGCCGGCCTCCCATCGACGCGCGTGCCGGAGTCCCTGCCGACAATATTCTCTACACCTCCGGAACTACTGGTCCTCCGAAAGGTACTATCAACAAGGGCATTAATCCGGCCAATATCGTCAAGTTGTGGGAACCAACCGGCGTGCGCCCTGGAGAAACCGTCTATACTTCCTTACCGCTCTTTCATGGAAATGCCCTGGGTGTCACAGCGTTGGGAGCCATTGTCCTTGACTATAAGCTGGCGCTCGGCGAACGCTTCTCTGCTTCCAGGCATTGGGACGAGTGCAGAAAGTACAACGCTGTTGAATTCAACACCCTTGGCGCGATGATCCCAATCCTGCTGAAGCAGCCGGAACGACCGGATGATGCTGATAATCCCGTCCGGGTGGTTCTCTCCGCCGCCTGCCCGGCATATGCCTGGCGGCCTTTTGAAGAGCGCTTCAAACTTCGGTTGATCGAGTGGTTTGGTATGGTCGACTCTCCTGGTTTTCTGATGAACACTGCCGGTAAGGTTGGTTCGATGGGCAAACCGCTGCCAGGGTTTGAGTTCAAGGTCGTTGACGATGATGACCAGGAGCTGCCACCGGGCAAGACCGGTGAATTGGTCTTCCGCTCGCCCGGCGGCAAATCGGTGGCATATTACTATGGTAAAGAAGAGGCTACAAGCGAGGCGTGGCGCAACGGCTGGTTTCACTCCGGTGATCTGGCCTGGGTAGACGAGGAGGGCGACTATTACTACGCGGGCCGCAAGAAGGCTTCGATGAGGCGCAGGGGAGAGAACATCTCGGCCTGGGAGATCGAATCTGTGGTCAACCAGCACCCTGCTGTGCTGGAGTCTGCTGCGCACGCAGTTCCATCGGAACTTGCCGAGGACGAGATCAAGCTGGTTGTCGTCCTCAAGCCTGGCCAGACCGTCACTCCCGAACAGATTCTCGATTTCTGTCAGGGGAAGATGGCCGATTATGCCATACCCAGATATGTCGAATTGAGAGACTCGCTTCCTAAGACCGGCACGCATCGCATTGAGTATGCCGTGTTGAAGCAGGAGGCGTTTACTGGCAAGACATGGGATCGCGAAGCGGCTGGGTATAGCGTCTCCAGGGGGTAGATGGTCATGGTCACCGGCTTCAAGTTATTGCGCGGGAGTGCTTCAGGCGGCGCATGCATACAAGATCGTGCGCCTGGAAAACTGAGCTAGCTGTTGATTTAAGCTTGCTCCTGGATAGCTATCCCGTACACTGATTGTACACATATCTTAGCAATATCAATAGGTATCTATCCTCACAGCCCTGAGATTCTGGCCTTAAGGCAATAAGGCGTTTTGCAGGTATACCAGAGATAAAACTGTGTATACTTATGACTGATGAGCAAAGCAACCTGATCCATTCCTTATGAAACCTTCTTAACACACCAGGGCTATCGAACCGCCTACTAGCCCGTTGTGGGGTAAGCTTTTGCTGCTTTGAAACAGAGACGATGCAGTCTGTTCCGCGCAAAGAAGAGCAAGGCAATGATCCGATCTCCGGTATCATTTGCCACGGCGTTGAAGCCGGCCTAAAGGGCCTCCCAGGCACCTGGGAGGCAGCGCTACTTCTACATCGCATTAATTGAAAGGAAGAGCATATGAAATGCTCCTGCATAGCAGGTAGCTGGGGAAAGAGAATATCGCCTCTTTTTCTATTGATTTTAGGAACACTGATCCTGACTGCTTGTGCGCCTACTGCTACTACCGTTTTGAAAAAAGCCTCTAATGCTCCTGCGACAAAAACTTCTACTCCTGTTACAAAGAAGGCCCCCGGGCCGTGCCGGGCAGGTTATCAGGTAGGTTTCCTCAAAACCTTTCACAGTGAACTGGTGGATGCCTCTTCGGACTGCCAGGTCACGCTCACCGGCGTTAACTGGTTTGGCTTTGAGACCAGTGCCTTTGCCCCGCATGGCTTAGGGATGCGCAACTGGCAAGATATGCTCAAGCAGATGGTCCAGGCGGGCTTCAACACGCTTCGCCTGCCTTTCACTGATCAGCTCTTTGACCCGGGCAGCCAGCCACAGGGAATCAACTACCAACTGAACCCTGATCTCAAGGGCCTTCAGGGTCTGGCGCTCATGGATAAGATTATAGAGGGCGCTCATACTGTTGGCTTGAAGGTCATCCTGGATCGTCATGATCCCACTGCCGACCAGCGAACTGCCTTGTGGTACACCTATCAGGTGTCTCAAGCGCAGTGGATTCAGGACTGGGTGATGCTGGCAAAACACTATCAGGGAAACACGACCATCATCGGAGCGGACCTGGACAACGAGCCGCATAGTCCGGCTACCTGGGGTAGTGGCAATCCCAATACCGATTGGCGCCTGGCGGCAGAAAAGGCCGGCAACGCCATCCTGGCCGTCAATCCGCAGTGGCTTATTATCGTCGAGGGAATCGATGTCTATCAAGGCGATTCCTACTGGTGGGGTGGAAACCTGGAAGGAGCGACGAAATATCCTGTGCGCCTGTCAGAACAGGATAAGCTGGTCTATTCGGCCCATGATTATGGCCCCAGCGTCTATAAGCAGTCGTGGTTCCGTGTCTCCAAACCGGCGGATCTGGCATACACGCTGCCGCCCATCTGGGAGAAATATTGGGCCTATCTGCAACAGGATGGGACGGCCCCACTGTTGATGGGAGAGTTCGGCGGGCCATCGATGGGCCAGGATATCGAGGGTATGTGGCAGCGCACGCTGGTGTCATTCCTGAAAAAGAACGATATCAGCTACACCTACTGGGCGTGGAATGCGGACTCGGGGGATACTGGCGGCATCCTCAACAACGACTGGACGACGATTAATCAGAGCAAGGTCAACGTGTTGAGCGCCTACCAGTGGCCTTTGTTGGATAAGCCACAATTTAGCTCCAGCGATTCCTCTGGAAGCGCTACTGCGATTCAGAACGCCTATCAATGGCCAATATCGAAGTGAACGAGGATTTCTTTGTTCTCCGGTGACAATTGGCGGCGCAGGTGAATAACGGGAGCGATGCAGGATGAAAATGCATCGCTCCTTCTACTCTTCTCCTGGCTCGGCTTCCTATTTTCTCTTGTTGTTAATCCTCGCTGCTGGTATACTGAAAATACCTATTTGATCAACGCCTTAACAGTGTAATGGAGCGAACTATGACAGTAGATATCAGCGACATCGAAGATATCATCGCACGCGAAAATACCTGGCGACAGACACAGACCATCAATTTGATTGCCAGTGAGAACACTCCTAGCGAGGCTGTGCGCCGCGTCCAGGTTTCCGACTTTATGGGCCGCTATGCCGAAGGGCATCCCAATGAGGGTGATAAAGTCAATCGTTATTATCAGGGGACGCGCTACATCGACGAGATCGAGAGCATGGCCACACGCGAGATTCTTGGTCTTTTTGACGTGAAACAGGCCGATGTACGTCCCATTAGCGGCAATGCCGCCAACACGGCTATCGCGCTGGGCTGGCTGCGCGGCAGTGATACCGTCGTCGCCAACTCGACCGACGCGGGTGGCCATATCAGTCATGGACCTGTGGGTGTCTTTGGCAGGCGCATTCAGAGCCGCGGCCAATCGCTCAAACTCGGCGGTCCCAATTCCATCCACCTGCATTATTTGCCTCTAACCCCCGATCACTATCATGTTGATGCCCAGAAAACCATCGAGCTGATCGACCAGGTGGCGCCACAACTGGTCGTCATGGGCAAGAGCCTCTTCCTCTTCCCGGAGCCGGTCTCTGAGGTTGCGGCCTTTTGCAAGACCAAAGATATACCCTTGCTCTATGATGGGGCGCATGTGCTTGGATTGATCGCGGGCGGCGAATTCCAGTCCCCCTTGCACGAGGGCGCGACGTGGATGACGGGCAGCACGCATAAGACGTTCCCGGGTCCGCAGCGCGGCATCATTCTGGGCAATCTGGATGCGGAAGGCGAAAAGAAATACTGGCCTGCCGCCGATCGCGGCGTCTTTCCTGGTTCTTCCAGCAACCATCATCTCAATACCTTACCGGCCCTGGTTGTAGCTACACGCGAAATGAAAAAGTACGGGCGCGCGTATGCATCGCAAATCGTGCGCAATGCTCAGGCCCTTGGCCGCAGTCTGGATGAACTCGGAACAGCGGTCGAGGCGCGTGATTTTGGCTATACCAGGAGCCATATGATCGCCGTGAACGTCGCGCAGCAGGGCGGCGGTGTCGAGGTCGCCAAACGCCTGGAAGCGAATGATATCATTGTGAACTACAACATGGTTCCCGGCGATACCGATCCGCGCAATCCCTCTGGCCTGCGCATCGGTGTGCAGGAGATGACGCGCTTTGGTATGGATGAACGCGCCATGGGCGAACTTGCTCAACTGATGCACGATGCCATCCAGGGGAAAAATGTGAAATCGCAGGTCAATGCGCTACGGGGGCGCTACCTTGAGATGAAATACATTTAAAGAAAAACAAGTGATTGCCCACGACTCTAATCTGCTATATGTGGAGTAAAGCTCTTGTTACAAATTAGCTTCCCAGGCGTCTTATCTGCAAGAGAAGCTAAAAATGTGAAATCGCTTCAGCTATGGGTGGGTAATCACTTTTCTACTCTTAAAATCATTTTGTGTGGGGTAAGCTTTTGATATGCGCGTGGGAACTATAGCGGGATGTTTGTTCTATCCTCGCAGGCTTCATTTCGTGTTGCTGATCTTGCCGATCATCTCACTCGTCTCTAGCTCCTGTATCCAAACAAGCACATCTATTACCCGGCCTCCCACACCTCTACCTACGCCCACAATTGTGAGTACCACAACGAGTACTCCTATCGCCAAACCGCAGTCGCCTTCGATCTACTATGGTGCGTTCGTGCATGTTGGCCCCGCCGGTAGTGGCCTGCCGGATTTTGCCACGCTTGATACATTCGAACATGATGCCAAAAAACGTGTGGCGCTCTATATGTGGTTTCAGAGGTGGGATAATACCTATAACTCCGCCGCGTTTAACGTGAGTTGGATGAATACGACGCGCAGCCGCGGCTCCATTCCGGTGGTCACGTGGACGCCACATCTTCCTGACACCAGCCAGTATACGACCGTGTCCGGTAAAACGATTAATACCCATTCCTTAGAACGTATCATCGGTGGGGAATTCGATAGCTATATCAGTCAATGGGCTGAGGCGGCCAAAGCATGGGGTCATCCTTTTTTCTTGCGGTTCGCGCATGAGATGAACGGCCAGTGGCAGCCGTGGTCGGAACAGAAAAATGGCAACCAGGCAGGGTTATTTGTAAAAATGTGGCGTCATGTCCATGATATTTTTACATCTGTAGGCGCAACCAACGTGAGCTGGGTATGGGCGCCTTATGCTTTTGATAATCAGACCAGCCTGCTCAAAGAACTCTATCCCGGCGATGCCTATGTAGACTGGGTAGGCATGGATGCATATAATGGCACCGAGGGCCAATGGCAAACATTTACCGTTGATGTGAAAGGATGTTATACCTCGCTCACCAGCTTCACAACCAAACCGATTATGATTGCTGAAATGGCCTCTCAGGAGCAATCGGGCAATAAGGCCGCCTGGATTACCGACGCCTTCACTGTGCAGTTGCCGTATAATTATCCCAATATCAAGGCCTTCGTCTGGTTTAACACCGATAAAGAAAGAGATTGGCGGATCGAGTCTTCACCCGCTGCACAAAATGCATTCGCTGCTGCCATGCAATCCCCTGTCTACGCCACCAATCATTACGGCAATTTGAATATCTCCCCAATACCGGTTCCGGAAGATGTGGGGTCATCTTGATTCGTTATGAGGTTCTATGGCAGCGACGGGCAAGCTGCCCCCCTGCGGAGTGCGGATTCATCCAGCGCCTGCATGGTGCGCGCCTGAGGATTATGCATCCCCTGGCGATTGATAGAGGACCCTCGTCCCCCTGCTGACTCATGCTCGTATAGTATTGATATACGCCGACAGGTGATCAGCGGCGCGGTAGATGTGGATGGAATCGTCGTAGAGCTTGCTGAGCATGACTGCGCCCTCAATGGTCGCGATGATCACCGAAGCCAGAGCATCCGCGTCAGTTTCAGGACGTATCTCACCTGCCGCGATGCCACGTGATACGGTCTTATGAATCCACCTGCGCCAGCGGGTCATGGCCCAGCGGGCGCGTCCGGCTAAAGCCGGGTGAGCATCGTCAGCTTCGACTGCGGTATTTAAGAGCGGGCATCCGCCGGGTAATGTAGGGTTGTCGATTAATCGGCGATACGCGACCAGCATTGCCAGCAAGCGATCAACCGCGTTAACCTTGCCTACCAGTTCCTCTTCGACGGATTGCCATACCACTTTGCAGGCATACTCAAACGCCTCTATCGCAAGCTCATCCTTGGCCCGAAAGTGATTATAGATGCCCCCCTTTTCCAGACCTGTCTCGCGCATCAGGTCTGAAAGGGAGGTGCCGAAATATCCCTGCTGATTGAATAACTCCGCCGCCCGCTCCAAAATCATCTCGCGCGTCTGCTCACCTTTACGCATATCCTCTCCTCTCTCGACACAGACCGATCAGTCTTAAATGCAACTATAACAAATCCGCATCAGTATGTCAAGCAAGAGCGGTTCGTCTGGGGGCGAGGCCAAGGTGTTCTCTACATTATTGCTGTGTTTGTCTGAAGGCATTCTTTTTGCTACAACTAGCATAGAGTGATACACCTTAGATGCTCAGATCGTGGCGATGCAGAGAGGAGGTTCAGGTTGCAGCACGATAGAGGGCGTGAAATAGTGCGTTCCGCCAGGATTGCGACTCTTATTGCTATTCTTGTGGCAGCAGTGCTGATTCTTTTGATTTATATTGGCTCGCGTGGGCTGCGAGACTTCGACGCGGCCTTGATTGGCTATGCCGTAGCGGTTCTGTTTGCGCTTGTGGCTCTGACGTATCGTTACACACTCTGGATTGGCCGCCCTCCAACCTGGCGCTACTTTCGCGCCGGCTGGGCAAATTTTCTCTCCTGGCGTAATTTCCGGCGCTACACGTTGCTTATTCCGAAAGCCTGGTGGACGGACATCTTCGGACAGACATTTATCTTGAAGCGAAGCCTGCAGCGCTGGATCATGCATATGTGCATCTTCTGGGGCGTTATCCTATCGCTGGCTATCACAATCCCGCTCACATTCGGTTGGCTTCACTTCACGTTGATGCCGCATGGTGGATACGAGGTCTGGTTCTTCGGTCTGCCGCTTTTTACCTTTCCGATCAACTCTGCGATAGGCTTTGTTATCTTCCATGGGCTGGATTTTACCGCTGCGCTGCTCCTGATCGGATTGGGGATTGCCTTATGGCGGCGCGTTACTGACGCTGGGTTGCTTGCTATTCAGCGTTTCGGATTTGATCTCGTACCAATAGCCTTGCTTGTGGCGATTGCGATTACCGGATTAGCGCTCACGGCTTCATCCACATTATGGGGAGGGAGGTATTACTGGTTCCTTTCGCTGGTACACGAAGTTGTAGTCGTCGTCTGGTTGCTCTCGATTCCATTTGGTAAGTTTTTTCATATTATCGAACGACCGGCCAGTATTGGTGTCACGTTGTATCAAACGGTGAACCAGGATGTGGAGCATTACGGCAAGCAGCCACAGACGGGTCGTTGCAAACGCTGCGGTCAGGAATTTCCTTCTCAACAGTTTATTAAGGACCTCGAGGGTGTTCTGGACGATTTAGGTCAGCGCTACGACCTGGGAGGAGATCGCGGTTTACTTCAGGATTATTGTCCAACATGCAAGCGCGTGTTGCGTGGTCAGGCATACTATCAATTGATGGGCAAGCGGTTTCTCTAGAAGGATTCAGAAATGTCAGTCAATAAAGATTTTTTTCAACCCGATCGCGCTTTCAACTACGATTTCGAGTCCGCCGGGAAACCTGCCACCGGTTGGAGAGCCGCGGATCGTGTGCCTGAGGCGCTTGTGCCAACTCATTGCGCTTTCTGTGGCGTGCAGTGTGGCATGAACCTTCGTGTGCTGGATGGGCAGGTTATTGGCGTGGAACCGCGCGACTTTCCACATAATCGCGGCTCGCTCTGTCCGAAAGGAGTTGTGGCATACCAGCAGGTCAACCATCCTGATCGCCTGCGCTATCCCATGATGCGACGAGGTGGGAAAGGCGGTCGGCTGGAGCGTGCTAGCTGGGATGAGGCCCTGGATTACATCGTGAGCCGCTGGCAGCAGATTCAGGCTGAACATGGCAAAGACGCCGTAGCCATCTACAGCGGCTCTTCGATGACGAACGAAAAATGCTATATCATGGGCAAATTCGCGCGCGTAGGTCTGGGTACGCGGCACGTGGATTATAATGGTCGCCTCTGTATGTCGTCAGCTGCGGTTGCGTATGCCAGAGCTTTCGGTGTTGATCGCGCTCCCTTGCCGATGACCGATATTCCTCTGACCGATTGCATGCTGGCCGTGGGGGTGAATGTTGGCGAGTGCTTCCCGATCATGATGCAATGGATCTGGCGCGCGCGTGATAAAGGCGCCAGCCTGATCGTCATCGATCCGCGCGAGACGCCTCTGGCGCGTACCGCCGACCTCTGGCTGCCCGTGCGCCCGGGCACAGATATCGCCGTGCTTAATGCCATGCTGCGGCAGCTCATTGTCGATGGATTGATTGACGAGGAGTACCTGCGCGCGCGCACGAATGGATGGGAGGAGGTGCGCGCATCGGTTGAGCCGTTTACGCTGGAGTTCGCGGAGAAGCACTCGGGAGTTCCTGCTAAAAACATTCTGGCCGCAGCGCGTCTTTACGGTCGTGCCGCCCGTTCGCTGGTTATGCACGCGAGAGGGATTGAGCATAGTACGCATGGTGTGAACAATTGCCTGGCCTGCATCAATCTCGCCCTGGCGCGCGGGCAACTCGGCAAGCCTGGCAGCGGTTGCATGATGGTAACGGGGCAGGGCAATGGTCAGGGCGGTCGCGAGGTTGGTCAGAAAGCTAATCAGCTACCGGGTTACCGGCATATCGATGTGCCGGAGGACCGCGACTACATAGCCAATGTCTGGGGCATACCCGTTGATGAATTGCCGTGGGAGGGAGCGGCCGCGACCGAGATGATTCACCTGATGGCGGACGGTGAGATTCGCAGTTGCATGATTGTGTGTTCGAACCCCATGGTGTCGCTGCCGGATAACCGCGTGGTGCAACAGGCCCTGGAACGTATTGATCCATTGATAGTGGTTGATTTCTTCCTCTCGGAAACTGCTGAACTTGCCGATATCATTCTCCCAGGCACTGTATGGTGCGAAGATGAGGGTACGACCACCAACCTGGAGGGCCGCGTCATCAAGATCAATCAAGCAGCAGACCCTCCTGGTGAAGCCTTGCAGGATTGGAAGATTGTGACGGAACTGGCCAAACGACTTGGTCGCGGCAAGTTCTTCCCGTTTGAGTCCGTGTCAGATATCTGGAATGAATACCGCGTCGCTTCTAAGGGAGGCGTCTCCGATTATTACGGCATTACGTGGGAGAAAATAGACGAGCAGGGTGGCGTCTTCTGGCCCTGTCCATCGCTCGATCACCCCGGCACGCCGCGGCTCTTTACCGAGCGTTTTGGTCACCCGGATGGCAAGGCCCGGATGTTTCCCATTCCCTATGCGCCTCCTGCCGAAGAACCTGGAGGGGATTACCCATTCTGTCTCACCACCGGGCGCGTGGTCTACCATTACCTGAGTGGCAATCAGACCCGGCGGCTGGGTTTCCTTAACGATCAAGCGCCCGAGCCATGGGTAGAGATTCATCCGCAGGCTGCCGCAAAACTAGGGATTGTCAATGATGAAATCGTGCGTGTGCGCACGCCGCGCTTTGCGATGGAAGTGAAAGCGCTTGTTGTGCCTACCATCCGCCCGGATACACTCTTCATTCCCTATCACTATGGACACGAACGCTCGGTCAACCAGCTCACCAATCCTGCCGTTGAGCCAAACGTGAAGATTCCAGAATATAAGGCCTGCGCTGCAACTGTAGAGAAGCTAAATGCACCGGCCGTTTCACCTGGAACCGATGGAGTCATTGAGAACTTTACGCCGGAAAACGCTCCCAGGATGTTCCCGTATACAATTGGGGAAACGAAAGATCAGCCGGCAAAAGATGCGAAGACTTTCTAAATACACAGTATAAGGGATGTAGGGACGGTGCCCCTCGTCCGCACGGCTGTAGGGAGAGCGCCTGGTGCCTGTCCTGGAAGGATAAAAGGAGAAAAAAGTGGCAGTCAAAACGTTGTTTGTTGATCCTTCTCGCTGCATCGGTTGCCGTGCGTGTGAGGCGGCCTGTCGTGAATGCGACTCACACAAGGGTGAAAGCATGGTGATGGTGGATTTTGTGAACCGCGAGGTCAGTGTAGCCACACAGCCAACCGTTTGTATGCACTGTGAGGACCCGCTGGCTCCGTGCGCGCAGGTCTGTCCTGTTATGGCTATTCTCATTACACCTGAGGGGGTTGTGCAGCAGGCGGAGCCATCGCGTTGTATTGGTTGTCGCAATTGTGTGTATGCCTGTCCCTTTGGAGTACCCAAGTTTGACGTGCAGGCTCGCCTGATGAAGAAGTGCAATCTCTGTTATGATCGCACCAGCCAGGACCTCAAACCCTGGTGCGCGCAGGCGTGCCCGACGCAGGCCTTGTGGTATGGAGACTACGAGGAATTTATGAATCAGCGCCAGGGACATCCCGTCAATGTCACCAGTTTTGGTGAGCAATCCGTTCGTACCAGGGTCTATCAAGTCTTGCCGCAGGAAACGCCGCGGCTGGATCTGGTCGCAATGCTTGAGGCGAGAAGTCAAACTGCGCATTCATCAGGTCAACCAAAAGAGGAGGCATGGGTATTATGATGAAAAAAAGCGAACCCGCTCCCGTAAGAACGGAGCGTACTCGCGGTCGTCCGCGGATCAGGCGCTGGCAGGCAGAATTTCCTTACCATTGGGACGCGGACGACCAGGTCTCGCGCCGCGAACTCCTGCGTTTCACGGTAATGGCTTCCGGTGCGCTCTTTGTCGCGACTGCCGGAATAGCGGCGTTGAGCTACCTCAATCCTCTACGCACGATACGCAGGCAGGCCATCGCGAAGACGACAGACATTCCGCCTGGAGGGGCAAGCTACTTTCACTACCCCACATCTGAGGACGAGGCAATCCTGCTCCACCTGCCCAATGGGCGCTTCGTCGCATTTAGTGGAAAATGTACACACCTATCCTGCGCCGTCTATTACGACCCGGCGAGTGGGAATCTCCGCTGTCCCTGTCACGACGGAGTGTTTGATGCTCAAACGGGATCGCCCCTGGCGGGTCCACCACAGCGTTCCTTACCGAAGATCACGCTTCAGCAAGAAGGCACTACGCTCTATGCCGTGGAGGAGGAACCCCAATGAACGGTAGGGCTTATCCATTAACTGAAACCACCAGCGATATCGAACGCCGGCCGCCGCTTGGGCAGGTCGCGGTTGTCCTGATGGGACTTGCGATTGGCATTCTTCTGTTGGGAATTCAACTGTGGCTATTAACGACTGCACTTGATCTCTACCTTGCTGGCCAGGGCACCTATATGTGGCTACTGGCGCTTATCTCCGGCCTGGTCTTCGTGGGAGGCTTGCTCGTGTTGCGTATGCTGGCGCGTCACCCGCATTTGACACCCCGGCGTGGTGGCTAGAACATTGTCTTCATTTCAACTCCGCACTCGGAATGGCTGCCGTGAAGATTTCCTGGCGGCCTGTTCGTGTATCGTTCCAGAACGGGTGGACAAAATGATCGTCGCTGGATAGCCCCTGATAATCGCCGATGAATTGTAGGCCGTTCTCATCGACCGGGGCATCGACTGCCGGGTCCCAACTCTGCGTCGTCACTCGTATATTTTTGAGGAAAGATCTTCCTTGATCGATGGACTGTCCCAGGTATACATCGATCAGCTTATGCTGCGGATCAATCCGCGTGTCAAAAAAGGAGACGCTAACAACGCCATCAGGAGCAACCGCCAGTTGTGGTTGGAATTGATTCGCCCCATTTCCCACCGGGTCATCGTTCACTCGTACAGGTGTGGACCACGTTTGCCCAGAATCTTTCGAGGTGGTCAATAGTATATCGGCGTCGCGCTTCCCTTTATCCGCCCAGGCGAGGTAGAGTTGACCTGTGCGCGGGTCACATGCGAATGTAGGCAGCGAGGCAGTGCGATACTTCTCAGGCGGAAACACGCCAATGGTATCATGAATGGTTGCCGCCAGTACGGGCTGCGTCCAGGTCTTGCCGCCATCGGATGATGTAACCACTAGCAGGCGGGTTGGTACAGAAAAATCGATGGGGTCTTCATAAGCAAAAGCAACTGCGATAGTGCCGTCCGGTTCAACAACCGGAATGGCGCCAAGTGCCTCATCACATGCTGTTGAGCCGACCTGGCGCCCTGGAACACGATCGGTGCAGAATGAGGCTTTCCCCTCAATGAGCTGAACCGGTGAGAAACTTTTACCACCATTGGTTGAACGGGAAAATGCCAGTTCTTGCTGGCAAAAGCCTGCTCCATCGCAGGAAGCTCCATGGTCATATGACCACACCATGTAGATATTGCCCCGGTACGGCCCATGAGTATTGTCAACGCCGATCCATGGCTTATCGTTAAAGATGCGGCCCGTTGCATTCGAGTAGACCTTGACCGGAGCAGCGAAGGTTTTGCCGCCGTCGGTAGAGGTGAAAACATCAATGCCGCTCTCCCCATTCAGGCTGGGCACGCTATCCAGCACTGAAGCGTACACTCTATTATTGGGTCCAAATGCAAAGGTGGGATCGGAAGTAAGGATCGTTTTATCAAAACCGGGTAAAATGCCGCCATCCGTCCAGGTGCACCCCCCATCAAACGAGGTGTAATAGCCAATTTGAAAACGGTAGTGAGCCGGGTCGGTGAAGAACTTGGAGCCACCCACGAGATGCAGTGGATTATTCGGGTCTTCCGCAAGCATGGGCTCGCTGTGCGCGAGATAACTATCATGGCTTACGCGAATATTTGCGTAGGGCGCTTGTGGATGAGCTCCGAGCTTCACACAGGAGCCACCCGTGGGGAACGTATAGAACGGAACCGGCGTAGGCGTAGGAGTGATGTTGACAGGAGAGTTATTGCAGGCAGCTAGCCCGGTTATCAAGAGGCTTACTGCGAATAGTGAGAACAGCAGGCGTTGGAAGGAGTAGCGCATAGAAATCCTCTCGTATTTTTCGGGTGGCGTGCCTAAAATCTATCTATATGTACGTCACAATTGTTGCCGGACTCTCTATAGCCAGGGCAGGGTGTGCTATACTCCTTGAGGTGCCACATAGTTTTCTGTTCAAAAGGTGCTGGTTCAATGAGTAAAGAAGACCCCCCAAAAAGAGGCCAGGCCCTCTGGCAAAACCATGATTACTTGTTGTTATGGATGGGCCAGAGCATTTCCTCGCTTGGAACGGGTATCTCGCAGGTAGCATTTCCAATCCTGATCTTCGTCCTTACCAACAACGCAGCGATTGCTGGGCTTATCTTTTCTGCGGGCCAGCTCCCCTATATCCTGTTCAGTCTCCCGGCTGGAGCGCTCGTAGACCGCTGGAATCGCAAGCGTATCATGATTATATGTACGGCAGGACTCGGTTTGTGCCTGTTCGGCGTTGCCATAATCGTGCTGATTAAGCTTCCAGTTCTCGTTCAACTGCCTTTATTCTTTCTTTTCTCCTTCCTCATTGGAACATTAACCGTTTTCTACGGGTTGGCCGAACTGGCGGCGCTTACCCAGGTCGTTCCCAAAGCTCAACTGTCTCAAGCGCTTACTCAGAATGAGGTCGTCTACAGCGCCGTCTCCCTGACCGCTCCACCTATCGGGACGTTTTTATTGAGCGTTGACCGGCTCTTGCCTTTTCTTGTCGATGCTATCTCCTACGCAGTTCTGCTTGTATCGCTTTTCTTCATTCGCACCTCGTTTCAGGAAGAGCGGATAGAAACAAAGACCCGCCTGCTCAAGGATATTCGCGTGGGCCTTGATTGGGTCTGGCGCCAGCCGGCGATTCGTCTGCTGATTGTGCTGTCGGGCTATCTTGAGGTGATTGTCAGCATCAACGTCCTGCTGGTGCCGGTCATTGCTCGCCAGGCTCATTTCTCTCTGAGTCTGGTTGGGATTATTCTTGCGGCGGCAGGAATCGGGAATATTCTGGGTGCCGTAGTGAATAGCTTGATTCAGCGACGGGTTTCTTTTGGTCGCGTCCTCAGCGGTACGCTCTTGCTATTTGTCCTGCTCTGGCCGCTTTATGCCCTGACGGTCAATCCTGTTGCGCTAGGTATCGTAATTGCCGGTCTCGCGCTCGTCGATTCGGTGGCATATCTTCAGAGCGCGATTTATCGCCTTAGCATAGTGCCCGACCAATTACAGGGCCGTGTAGGAAGCATTGCGCGTCTCGTCATTTTTGGCTCGCTCACGCTTGGCCCCGCAGCAGTCGGATTGTGTCTCCAACGTCTTGGCATTACTGTGACAATCGCCATTTTATGGGGTGGCTTCATGCTTTTTGCTTTGCTGGTGCTTTTCAATAAGCAACTCCGGCAAGCATCGCTGCCTATCCAGTAATCAGAATTGGCTGTATCTTCTTCTGTCAATTGGCCTTGACTTTCCAACCTCTCCACCTTATACTTATTTCAGACCGAACGGTCTGAAATATATTTTTTGAGAGCAAAGCAGGTAGCTTTCTCATTGATGAAAGAAGAACTTATCCATGAGTGACGCCAGTGAAACAACTCGCACGCGTATCATTACCTGGGAAGACCCGGCTCCATCTGCTAAGCTCGGCCAGACTATGAGCGGGCTTGAATACCTGCGGGCGGTACAAACAGGGCACATGCCGCCGCCCCCCATCGCGGTGTTGATGAATATGTGGCTGGAAGAAGTGAGCGAGGGACGGGTAGTTTTTGCTGCCGAACCCGCTGAATATCACTACAATCCCATTGGTACTGTTCATGGTGGCCTGGCGGCTACATTGCTCGATTCGGCCCTTGGTTGCGCTATTCATTCAACGCTGCCCGCCGGCACCGGCTATACCACGCTCCAGTTGAACATCAACTATGTGCGTCCTCTCTCAAGCAAAACGGGAGTCGTCTATTGTGAGGGAAAGATTATTCATAGCGGTGGGCGCGTTGCCACTGCCGAGGGGCGCCTGACGGATGCGAGCGGGAAATTATATGCGCATGCCACAACGACGTGCATCATCTTGAGAGCGTCATAGAAGGACGGTGAGCTATGATCGAAGAAAGACAGCTTGTGCCTACAGAATGCGAAGGCATCCTATCCCCACACGTGAAGACGGTTCAAACGCAGGCGGGTATGCTCTTTTTGAGCAACCATTGTCCCGCCTGTCTTGTCGAAAGCCTGGAGATCGATGATGGCATGCGGGCATTCGCTCGCCGTCCAGAACGCGAGCATCAACTGCTGGTGAATATTGCCAGGCGAGAAGACTCCGCTCTGACGCTGGCATACACGCCATCGCGCAAGATCGTCGGCCAGGTGACGGTTGCACCCGCTGATGCCTGGTGGAGCGGGTTGGAACACGTTTATGAGACGGCGATTGAGGTCAGCGCAAACTGGCGGCGGCAGGGCATCGGGCACAGTTTATTGGCATTTGCCGCCGAGCAGGAAGGGCTGGAGGACATGATCCTGCTGGCATTGGGCCTCTCGTGGCACTGGGATACCGAGGGACTGGGCCTCAGAAGTTCTCAATACCGGGACCTCATCGCGCGTCTCTTCGCTTCCCTGGGCTTTGTTGAGTACCTGACATCAGAGCCGAATATTCGTATGGACCCTACGAATATTTTCCTGGCACGGATCGGAAGAAATGTTGATCAGCAGACCATCAATGCCTTTCTCAATCGTCTGCTGGTTTCACAGACTCTGCCGGGGATGTGAGTTCCTTTTCATGCTCTTTGAACAAATTGATCAACCACTGCTCATCGTGAATCGGCACGCCTGCCTTCTGCGCTTTCGCCAGCTTTGAACCTGCATCTTCGCCGACAACCAGGTGATTCAGCGACTTGCTTACGCCCGAGGCAATCGAGCCGCCTAACTGCTGTATCTTCTCTTCAGCAACGGGACGTGTCATGCTGTTGAGCCGCCCGGTCAGCAGAAATGTCTGTCCCGCCAGTGGTCCGGTCGTCTCCTTGGGACGCTCTTCCTGCATGTTCAGGCCTGCTGCCCGCAACCGCCCGATTAAGGCCCTGTTGCGCTCGTCTTGCAGCCAGAGATACAGGCTATGGCCAATTTTTGGTCCAATACCGGGGATGGCAATGATCTGCTCTTCGCTCGCGGCCAGCAGGTTATCCATCGAACCAAATGCCTGGGCGATAATTTGCGCCGTCTTCTCACCCATGTAGCGAATGTTCAGGCCAAAAAGCAGCCGCCAGAGCGAACGCTGTTTGCTAGCCTCAATAGCCGTGATCATATTATCGGCGCTTTTGTCCTTCACGCCCTCCAATGATAATAATTGTTCGCGGGTCAGGCTATAGAAATCAGCAACGTTTTTCACCAGGCCTGATTCGACGAGCTGCGCGCACATTCTCTCACCGATGGTATCGATATCCATAGCGCCGCGCGAGACGAAGTGAATGATACCCTCCAGGTTACGCGCCGGGCATTCGATATTTGGGCAATAGGCCATTGCCTCATCGGGCACGCGCACAATTTGCGTATCGCATAGTGGGCAGCGTTCGGGTAGATGATAGACCTGTTCCTGACCGGTGCGCCGTTCTTCGATGGGTTTGACGACCTGCGGAATCACCTCACCTGCTCGTTGCACCAGTACCCAGTCGCCGACTCGTAAATCCTTGCGTTGTATATCGCCCTCGTTGTGCAGAGCCGCGCGAGAAACGATCACGCCGCGAATATTGACGGGTTCCAGTAGCGCCCAGGGATTTACGGAACCGGTACGGCCAATATTCACGCGAATATCGAGCAGTTTCGTCGCTACCTGTATGGGAGGGTATTTGAAGGCAATGGCCCAGCGTGGATCGCGTCCCACGGCCCCCAGTTCTTGCTGCTGCACCAGTTCATTGATCTTAATGACCACGCCATCAATTTCGTAGGGCAAGTTGAAACGTTCCCGTTCCCACTTTTTGCAGTAGTCCAGGACCTCTTCCAGGGTTTTTGCCTTGTGGATGTGTGGGTTGACCGGAAAGCCCCATTCACGAATCAACTGCAATGCTTCCCACTGATTATTGAAGTCCATGCCCTGCATGTAGCCAATCTGGTAGCCGAAGAAGTCAAGGCGACGAGAGGCTGTAATGCGGGCGTCTTTTTGTCGCAATGAGCCTGCCGCAGAGTTGCGTGGATTGGCGAATAAACGGTCATCTTTCATCTCTTCATTGAGTTGCTCAAAGCTTTTGATGGTCATGTATATTTCGCCGCGCACTTCTAGCCGTTCAGGAATCGTATCGCCGCGCAGCTTTTGCGGAATAGTGCGAACTGTGCGCACATTGGGAGTCCAATCCTCGCCTATCATGCCATCTCCGCGCGTTGCGCCGACGCTCAGCCTGCCGTTATCGTAGGTCAGCGCCATCGCCAGTCCATCGATCTTCAGCTCGCAGACATATTCAAACGTTGCGTTGGGCAGGATGCTCTGCGCGCGTCTATACCATGCCAGCAGTTCTTCCTCGTTGCGGGCATTAGCCAGGCTCAGCATGGGGACCGGATGCCGGTGCTGCGGCACATCCTGCACAGGTCCTGCTCCGACACGTTGAGTGGGCGAATCCGGCGTCTGCAATTCAGGATGTTCTCGTTCGATACGCTGCAATTCGAGCATCAGCTGATCATACTCGGCGTCGGTCAGTGTTGGATTGTCCTGAACATAATATTGATAGTTGGCCTCTTCGATCTGATGACGCAGTTGTGCTACGTGAGCGGCCAGCAGTTCTTCATCGCTTGTTCCGGCATGCTCAAAAAGGTCATTTTCGTTTACTGCGGGCGAATTATCAATCTGGGCAGCATCGTGTGTTTCGGGCATGGCAAATACTCCTGGAGCATATTTCAGTCCTTTCGCATACTCTTATGTAAATACTATTCTTATTTGGAAACTCAGAACGGGTAGCTCATCGCCTGAATTTTTTCAGGTGCGGATTGTTATTATAGCACAACCGTACTTAGAAAGGCTGGTAATGTAATACCACAGGTGTTCCCTCAAACAGGCCATTAATATTGCTGCGCCATTGCGTAAAGAGTGGGCCGCTCCGGAAATCTTCCATGTGCGCTTCCAGCGAAGTCCAGATATTGATGACCATATACTGTCTTGGCTGCTCGATGCAGCGTTCCACGCGGGCGGAAATGCATCCCTGATGCTGGCGAATTACTTCGAGGCCTTTCAAAATACCCTGGCCGAGTTCATCCTCTTTGCCTGGGACTGCTGTAAAAAGCGCTATCTCTGTAACCATATAAACAACACCTCATCTCTATTTTCTTTGACTCTCTATAAATCTAGCTCGTAGGGGCCAGGTACTCGTCCTCCGATCAGATGACGAGGGAGCCGCAGCCGCCAGCAGCCGGCGCTTCTGGTCGGAATAAGACCGCAGATCGCGCCTCGGGGCCGTCTGCCCCAATCACCCTGACGCCAGAGAGTAACTAAACGCTGTGCGATACCGACCAGTCATACTGAAATGTGCTCTGTAACGTGCTGAGCACTCCCGCATCTGAAACGATAATACCAAGCTCGCGGTTTCGATCAAGCGACTGGGCGGAAATGTTCTCCGAACCAACAAAAGCCGTTTTGCCATCGACCACAATGATCTTGGCATGCATATAGAGCTTCGCATCCTCCTTGACCTGTACGCCTCCCTGTTTGATCGTATCGATGCCCTGGCTGTTACTGTCGCTCTGTGACCCGTGTGGCGCGGGCAAAATAACCTCGACCCGCACTCCACGCTGTTCAGCATTCACAAGCTCCTGCTCGATAGAGCTATCGTTCATCTCCTCTGCCTCAATCAGCAGTGTATGATGGGCGCTGTTAATCAAAGTGTTAAAATCGCTGCGCGAATTGACCGGGCTGACGACCAGGTTAGGATCGTTGAATTGAGCTGTGGTGTGATTCCAGTCGGCGTTAAAGATGCTGATTACCGCCTGCACGTCGTTTGTGTTGGTATCGATGATATCGTATTCGCGATTCTCCAGGTAACTGCTGCCGCTGTATCCCCCGAGGGCCGCGCGTGTGAAGTTGGAGGTCATAATAAAGGCAGTGGTCCCATCGATAATCATACCCTTTTCATGTGTCAGTGAGAATTCGGGGTCGCTATATTGCGCCTTAATGCCGGCCGCCTTCAGTTCATCGATAGTACGAGATGGTGAGGTGCCTCCTCCCACAGGATGTGGCTCCAGCATCACGCGTACATCGATGCCACGGTTAGCATCATCCTCAAGCGCATGAATCACTTTCGTATCGCTCAAGAGATACATTTCCAGCCACACCGATTTGTGGGCATCGCCAATCGCATTGACCACAACGCTCTCGCCCGCATCCGGCTCTACGAAGACCTTGACTCCCTGGGCTCCTGAACCTGTTGTGCAATTGCTCTGGCATTGACTACTGCCGCCAGTGCCATTACTGCCGCCAGTGCTGATGTTGACATCGCAGCTCGCCAGTAGTATACAAAGCGCCACAATCAGAAAGGAGAGAAAAGGAATGGTCCGGCTGTTGCTCCTGAATGGTTGATGCTGCATCGCTCCTCTTTCTTTACGGTGTCTGGCCCGTAATCATTGCTATTCTCATGTCTAGAAAACAACTCCCAACACGTTCTGTAGGGACAGGCCTGCAGTCTGTCCCGGTGCCCAACAGGGACAGACTGCAGGCCTGTCCCTACATCTAGTAAACAACACGAGAGAGTAATAGTACATGTGTATAAACAACCGGATTTCTCCCAACGAAACAGGCCCTCATTCATCGTAGCGGTGAACGAGGGCCTGTTTCGTTGCAAAGCGGTAGTTTCCTAATGCAAAGCCACTGTAATCGGGTGTATGGTGATATAAAGGGGAGCAAGCACAAGCGTGATCGTGCTGAGCAACTTGATCAACACGTGCAGTGACGGGCCGGCTGTATCCTTGAAAGGATCACCAACCGTATCACCGACAACACCGGCCTTGTGAGGCTCGCTCTTCTTACCCAGCACCGTACCCTTCGGGTCCAGGCGATCAACCATCTCACCCTGAGCGTTTACGCGCAGGTAGCCGGCCTCGATATACTTCTTAGCATTGTCCCACGCCCCGCCACCGTTGTTGAGGAAGAGGGCAAGGACGATGCCGCCCATGGTGCCAACCATCAGCAATCCCGCCTCCGATTCCGGCCCAAGGACGATGCCTACGATAATGGGCGTTAGTACAGCAACCAGGCCCGGAAGGACCATAGCGCGCAGCGCGCCGCGAGTGCTGATGTCAACACACTTCGCATAGTCCGGGTCATGGCGGTCTGCGGGATCTTCGGCCATGATCTTGGGATCGGCGCGGAACTGGCGGCGTACCTCTTCGATCATACGTTTTGCCGCCGCACCCACAGCGCGAATGGCAAGCGCGCTGAAGAAGAAAATCAGCGTAATACCGATCAATGCGGCAATGAATACCGGGATATTGGTCAGGTTAACGCTGTATACGTTTGCCTTCTGGATTGCTGTGCAGTGAGCAGAAGCCGGGCAGGTATACGAGTAGAGTACATCCAGGTAAGCGCTGAAGAGCAGGAAAGCAGCCAGAGCCGCCGAACCGATACCATAGCCTTTTGTCAATGCTTTGGTAGTGTTGCCCACGCCGTCGAGCGCGTCGGTAATATCGCGCACGGACTCGGCCTGGCCGCCCATCTCGGTGATACCACCGGCATTGTCGGTGATGGGGCCGAATGTATCCATCGCCAGGATGTAGGCGCAGCTCATCAGCATACCCATAGTAGCGACGGCTGTTCCGAAGATGCCGCCGACATTGATCGGGCTGCCGGTGTTAAGCGTCACCTGGCTTCCAAAGAAGAAGGAGAGGCCGAGTGCCACACAGATAGCCAGGACAGGTAGGGCAACGCATTCAAAGCCAACCGCGATACCGGTGATAATTGTTGTAGCAGGACCGGTTAGAGTCGCGGCAGCGATTTCACGTACCGGCCGCCAGGTACCTGCAGTATAGTATTGCGTAATGTAGACGAAAGCAATGCTAAGAAGAATACCAACGGTTCCGGCCAGGCCGAACCAGACCCAGGCGGGAACACTTGGAGCAAAGCTCGAACTGGTTTGTACTCCGGCGCCGCCCAGTAAGAGATAGCTGCCCAGGAAGACGCCGATAACGGAGAGGCCGCAAGTAATGAAGTAGCCGATATTCAGCTGCTGCATTGCGATCTCACCAGGGTCTTTGCCGGCTGCTTTGTCAGGCTCGATCACTACCGAGGGACGAATCCAGAGCAGGCCTAACGCCGAGGCGATCAGGCCGAATGCACGGACAACCAGCGGGAAGAGTATCCAGCCGACATTCTTAGTAGCCAGGTAAAGCGCTACACCCAGGATCATCGCGCCAATATTCTCGGCAGCGGTAGACTCGAAAAGGTCAGCGCCACGGCCAGCGCAGTCGCCAACGTTATCACCTACCAGGTCTGCAATTACGGCAGGATTGCGAGGGTCATCCTCAGGAATATTGGCTTCCACCTTGCCGACAAGGTCAGCGCCAACGTCAGCGGCCTTCGTATAGATGCCGCCGCCAAGCTGGGCGAACAATGCCACAAAGCTGGCCCCGAAACCGAATCCAACAATGAGAGAGGGGGCCAGTTCTGGATTTGTTAAACCGCCATAAGCGGTGAAAACGAGCGAAACGCCCAACAGCGAAAGGGCGACTACCAGAAAACCGGAGACAGCGCCACCGCGCAGGGAAACCATGAGAGCCTCGCCAAGGCTACGAGTCGCGGCGCTGGCGGTTCGGCTATTTGATTTTACGGCGACATACATGCCGATGTAACCGGAGACACCAGAACACAATGCCCCGATCAAGAATGCGATTGCTGTATGCCACGCCAGGCTGATGCGAGCGGCGGCATCACCCTGGCCTAATGCTCCCAGTACCAGGGCAACAATGATGGCGGCAACAACCGCAAGCATGGCAATTGTGCGGTACTGCCGGTTAAGGAATGCCATTGCACCCTTAAAGATGGCATCCGCCACCTTCTGCATCGCGGGGGTACCAGTGTCTTTGCTTAGAACATAACGTGCAAGCGTAAAAGCAAATAGGACCGCGAGTACTCCCACCACGATGGGAACAAAAATATAGTTGCTCACGTTAGAAAATGTCCTCCTTGGGCATGCCAAAAGATGATAAATAGGTCAGCAATGACCTTTGTAATATACGTGTTGTGCCAAGTTTAATGAGCGTACAGTAACGTATATTGACCTCTGATAGAGATTACTGAGTCGAACCATAGTTTAGCATAGTGTTTGTCCTATGACAAGTGGATTAGTAACAGAAAAACAGATCGACTTCATCAAGAACGTTTATACGAGGGAAGTATTAGCGTACGTTTGTTACATCGTGTCCATGTCTCCGCCCCTGGGCACAGTGCCAGGAACCAGATTTATCGCGTCTGTGGCCGGGCTGTCCGCCTATCCTACATCGCGCCACGGATACGTGGAAGCAAGGGAACGAGCTGTTTCTTACGTGAAACAAGCCCCTCTACTACGAGCGAATGTCCATCCGGCTCAAGAGGCACACCCAATGTTTCAGCTACTGCTCGCTCTCCACCCCAGATTAACAGGTGGCAGACCATATTAATAATGTCTACGATCATGAAGAGGAAAACGCTGTAACCGCGTTCCTGCGCCAGTTTGTGCATGGTTTGCAACAGTTCTTCGCTCCGCTTTTCTATAGCTTCCGGGCTAGCCGTCTCGACTGTGCCGATGGCGAACTTTGTATCACCGGCAGTAAATTCCTTGAAATCAGACGTCAGCAATGCTTCGGCGGAGCGCGTATTGAGGTCGGTAGCAGCTGCTGCGAAAATCTCCTGGCCATACTGCTCGATATCCTCTCCGGCGACCTCGGCCAAAATTGCTGCGATACGCTCGTCGCGCGGCGTGCAGGTAGGGGAACGCAGGATCAGCGTATCGTACAATAAGCCGGCCAGTAGCAGACCCGCTACTTCGCGAGGAATATCGATGCCCGCCTCGGCATATAATCCGGCAATGATTGTGCCTGTGCAGCCAACCGGCTCGGCCCGGAACATGATGGGCCTGTTGGTGTGAACATCGGCGATACGATGGTGATCGATAATGCCGAGCAGTTCGGCTTCTTCGATGCCATCTACCGCTTGCGAGCGTTCATTGTGATCGACGAGTATGACCTTCTTAGGATGCGCATTGATGAGATCGGTACGTGAAAGATATCCTACAAGCTTTCCCTTTCCATCTACGACGGGTAGCGAACGCCTGCGCGCCAGCACGTTTTGTATTTCGCTTACCTGATCTTCAGGGTGGCACGAATCAAATTCGCGATTCATGATATCCTGCGTCCGAATGCTGAGGTTGATCAGGCGCACGGCGGTAAAGGTGTGGTGAGCGGTGCTGATGACCATGACGCCCTGCCGCCGAGCCTCGCGCAGGGTTCGTTCAGAGACGAGCAGATCGCCAGTAACCACCAGCGCGGCAGCGCCGCATTCGATAGCCTTCAATTGTGCATCTTCACGGTCCCCTAGCACGACCAGGCAGCCAGGCTCGACGTAATCGGCCATCGTTTCGGCCTGCATTGCTCCCACGAGTACGCGATTCCCCAGCTTGCGCCGTCCCTCTACCAATACCCGTCCTTTGAGTACAGAAACCAGATTTTCGCGGTTAAGTGGTACGCGATTAACGGATTGGGGGTCAAGATCGTTGAAGAACAATTTAGCAAAATCTTCGGTGGCGATGATGCCATGGACTTTGTTCTCGGCGTCAACAACAGGCATTGAACGGCGTTGATGCTCCTGGAGCAGTTGACCGGCCTCCAGTATTGGCTGGTCAAGATAGGCGCAAATGACGCCGCGCCGCATGACATCGCGCACCTGGAGATATACATCATCAATTGCTTCCGGCGGTTCGACGTGATAGCGCTCAAGGACGAAGCTCACTTCTGGTTTCAAGCTGCCGTTGCGGGCCGCGATGACCTCTTCTTCCCCTTGCATTCGTAACAGGTGTGCATACGCATAGGCCGAGGCGACGGAATCCAGGTCGGAGTTCTTGTGTCCAATCACATAGAGGGGCCTTGGCATATCTTCAATCCCTTTCGATGAGATATTGTATCCTGGGTTACTTTCTTTAATATTTATTCTATCACGCGGCATGTAGTAGAAGTGTATATCCTTATGAAGGCTTTCCAGAGAGTGCTAGACCCCGACGGCGCAGTCTTCTATATTGCCAGAGCTTCTGCGAATTGTTGTCAAACGTCTGCTTTCCGGCGCCTTATGCTGATCCATACACCGATTACAATGAGCGGCGTAGCTCTGACATCCAAAATCCGCTAAGCAGCTTGCTTTCTTCTCATCCTGACTATTGCTAAGCCTGTACCAATTATCAAAATCACTATCAGAACACCCAAACCGATGTAAAAGCCCACCGGTTGCACGGTAGGAGTAGTTGGCAATGGAATTGGCACTGTCGTAGTGGGCGCCAGCGCTACTCTATCAGAGAGGCTATTATCGGGAGCAGGTAGCGTAACCGCTGGATTGGCAGGCGGCTTGCCATCCTGGTTAAGATGTATCGGATTAGTGGCGATTGGCTGCGTCGTTACATCTAATTGCTTACTGATGGTGCGTCTTCCGGTGGACGAACTGACTGTCAGGGTTAAGGTATAATTTCCGGCGGCTTTATAGCTATGCGTCACGGCGATGCCTGTCGCTTTTGTGCCATCGCCAAAATTCCAGGCATAGCTTAAATCGCTGCTATTGTTGCTGTTGGGGTCAAATGAAGCTCTGGCATCCAATGCAAGAGGGCGGTTAACTCTCGTTGCGCCAACATCGCTGATTGCCGCAACCGGGTTCTGATCGAGACTGGCTGTGCCGAGAATTTCGGGCCGGTTGAGCATCCACGTCGTCAGCATTCCCGGCAGCGCGAGCGCTAAGGTCAGGGCCTGTGATTGTAGGGAACTGCCATCGGCAAAGGTATTCATTAATTGAATCGTATCTGTGGGTTGATCGTAAGGATATGACCATGGCGGCGGGTTGCTATCGTAGTAGGTAAAGTTCCCGACCGGTGTGGCGCAGGGCAGACCGGCTATCGTGAAAGGCACCTCGTCGCTGCCCGCCAGATTATCCTCCCGCATTTGAATGTTATTGTATTGATCGGGCGTGAAGATAGGCTGCAAGACATCCTGGTGGTTGCTGCCGTGATAACTGAGCATCTGGTATCCCATTGCGCGAAACTGCACGAAGGAGGCGCTAATAGCCTCTTGCATCAGGGCGTCAAATAGGGTGATGCTGTCGCGCTGTTGCTGTGTAAGCTTATCGCGTCCCCGGTAGAAATCGTTGTTTTGCAACGGCGACGTGAAAATGTAGAGGGGCAGCAGCGGGTTTGATAGCTGGCCCAGGTAGCGCAGCGGGTAAGCAATGCCATTCTGCTCCTCATTGATCATCGCAACGATATTATGAATATCTCCATTGACGGTATTATCGACATAATAAAATGAGCCGTTCAGTCCCGATTCTTCCGCGTCAAAGATGACAAATCGCAGCGTGCGCGCCGGATACAGGTGGTGGCTTTTCCAGTAGGCGGCCAATCCTTTTGCTACCCCTAATTCGATAGCGCAGCCGCTGGCATCATCGTTGGCCGACTGCGTCGAACTGAGCTGGCCGTCATAATGGCAGCCGATCACGACCTCCTGCTCTGGATGTGTTACCCCCGGAACGCTGACTTCCACATTGAATGCCGGTACGGTCGCGGGAGCGCCTTTCCACCCGTCTATCGGAAAATAATCGCGGCGCACCTGTGGCGCGAAACCCTGTAGATCGCGCACCATTTCCTGCGACCAGTAAGCCGCAAACTGATCATGCCCCTGGTTGACATTGTAGCCCGCGCTACGGTGTTGAAAGTGTGTGGCCATATAAAAAAGCTGGTTATAGATATAGTCAGGATCGACTGCTGGAAAATCGCTGGATGCCTTTTGCTGGTAGGTGATTTTGGTACTGGCAGTGCTGGTTGCGGCCGGAAATAGGAAGTTGCCAATGAGAATACACAGGCAGCACGCACGTATCAAACGGCGTATCATGAGGTCTCTCCCTGTTACGAATGATTGCGTAATAAAGCTACTATTATGATAAGACGTGAATTTCCCAAAAGTATTGCAGAAAATTTGTCTAGCCTATTTGCCCCATATCGCTGAGAAAAAAGAGACGGCATAGTATACTTTGACACATAGTAAGAGATAAAGGGGTGTAAAGATATATGCAAACGGTCGAAATATTGATCGAAGCGAATGCTTGTGGCATGGTACATGCTGTGGAAGTAGCTGCTCTGGCGCCTGTATCCGAACTCGTTCCTGCGCTCGTCGAAGAACTGGCGATGCCAAAAACGGACCTTTTTGGCAACAGGCTGGTCTATATGCTGCGTTACGCCTCTGGGGGGCGGGTTTTACCCGATGATAAGAGCTTGGTTTCATGCGGCGTTGCGCCTCGTACAAGATTTGTCCTCGATTCATACGTGGTCGATGGTTCCGTGGCTGCTCTATTAGACGGAAGGCCGGATTATTCACCGCCAGGTTTCTATGCTGCCCCAACATTAGCAGATACGAATAGTTTTATGCTGCCGGACAAAAATACATCTGGTGCGTTTCCCGTGGTAAAAAAGAAAAGAGGTCGCTGGACGCGCAGGGGATTTTTAATCCTGGCAGGAACTACCCTGGTGGCGGGTACAACGGGCCTGGGTTACGCGGCCTATCGATCAATGCTCGCGGGCCCGTCTGTTACAAAACAGGTTCTTAAACCTCGCATGACGCCCGCCGCGACTCCTAAACCGGTTTTGCCTGCTACCCTCAAGTCGTTGTTGGTATTTTCGCAACATCAGCAGCCGGTGCGTTGTGTGAGCTGGTCGCCAGATGGCATGACACTGGCAAGCGGCGCAAACGATGCTCGATTATTCACCTGGGGGCTCGACGGAGCCGTACATCTAGAGAGCAAGCAGGCGGGTCCTGTACGGGCGGTTGCCTGGTCGCCGGATGGCCAACGGCTCGCTGCCGGGGCGCTTAACCAGTTATCGTTCCTGAATGCAATGACAGGTACGCTACTGGCCCGTTCTACCCATACACATACGGCTGCGATAACCACTCTCGCCTGGTCCGCGCAAAATCCGTTCTACCTGGTTTCCGGCTCGCTCGACGAAAAGGGGGTGGTATGGAATACGGCGACTTACCGGCCACTCACCAGGTTCACATTACATACGCAACCTATCGAATCGGCATCATGGGCGATGGATGGACGCACGGTTGCGACCTCTTCGTTGGGAGGGGTCGTTCGGGTCTGGAATGCGACGAGTGGCCAGCAGGTGCATGGGCTCTATATGGATGCGCGGGTACCAATGCGCGCGTCGGCATTTCAACCAACCGGCTCGCAGCTCGCAGTTGGTGGAGACGATGGCATCGTACGGCTATGGAATAACGGCCTGGTATGCCAGCAACAAGTGGAAGGCCAGTTTGGGATGCAGTGCCAGGATATACCTATGCGCCTGCATGGACACAGCCAGGTCGTGCGCGCACTTGCCTGGTCTCCAGATGGCCGTTTTCTGGCAACGGGTGGAGATGATGGTAAGCTCATTATCTGGTATCCTACGCGCGATCAAGTCCCGCTGTTGCAACTACAACTAAATGCTCCGGTCCTTGCCCTTACGTGGTCGCCAGATGGCAAAATGCTGGCGGCTGCTTCTGGCGATGCAGTCAGGGTCTGGAGGGTAGTCTAAGTTTTTAAGAGTGGATGAAGGAAGCAAACCGGGCGAAGCGAGGGTGGGGCATGGGGAACAGATGATCGCGCCCGGGACAAAGCGCGGACGCTTCCACCTGAAGCGCGATCATCTGGCCCCTGCGCCCACTGGCAATCAGTTCTTGACGATGTCTTCTACGAAGTGAACCAGCGTCTGCAGGTCATCAAGCGCGCGAGCCGCTGTGGTGCTGGTCGCGTGTGGCACATTTGCCAGGGCCTCGTGAGCTATGTGGCACTGTTTTGCCAGGAATGCCCGGCAATAGGTTAGTGTCTCGGTACGCGCAAAAATTGCCAGGACTTCCTCCACATATTCGCCTGTGATGGGGGATGCCTGCCCGTAAATCTGCTGTAAGAACTGTTTGTCGCGTGAGTTTGCGTGTTCCAGGGCATGCAGGACAGGTAAGCTCTTTTTACGACGATAGATGTCCCCGGCGTGTGTTTTGCCTGTTTCCTCGGCGCTGGCCCAGATGCCAAGCATGTCGTCACGTACCTGGAAAGCAATTCCCATGGCGTGGCCGAAACGGTGCAATCGCTCAATCGTTTCCTCGTCGCGCGTTCCCAGCAATGCTCCCATCTTTGCCGCGCATGCCATTAATGAAGCGGTCTTACGGCCAATCATATCCATGTACATAGAGACCGAGATATCGAGGCGCGATTCGAAACTGATATCAAGATACTGGCCTTCGGAGATGACAAGGCAGGTCTGATCCAGCACTTCGCCGAGGCGTACCGCGATGTCAGGCTCGACGCCCTCGTCCAGACTACGCCAGAGAGCCAGGCGGCCGAGCGCGAACATGCCATCGCCGGTATTGATGCCATGCTGAATGCCCCAGATACTCCATAATGTGGGCTGGTGGTGGCGCTCGAGATCGCCATCTTCGATATCATCATGGATCAACGTGAAATTGTGGGTTAATTCTACAGCTGCCGCGGCCGGTAAAGCCCGCCGCAAGTGGCTGGCAGGCCCCTCCTTCGCAGGCAATTGCGCCCCGGATATGTTATCATTCAGCTTCCATGCTCCGGCGGCTTCGTAGGCCAGCAGGAGCAGGGTTGGGCGCATCAATTTGCCCGTGCTGTCAGACACAGGCGAGAAATGAGAATCGACCCAACCCAGATGATATTGCATTTGCCCATAGAAAGGCACTAAAGCGGCAGCCGCTTGTGGCGACGCTCCTTCATTAGCCTCTTTAAGAGCACAGCGCAACGCTGCCAGAATCTCAGGGCGATAGCGTGACAGCGTAGATTGTATGGTTGGTGATACTGTCATAGTTTCTTCTAGCCAGCATAAGATACACGATCAATATATCTCCATTGCTCTGGCTGTTCCTCTCAATCCAGCACGATACTCAGGGATGGAAGTGGAAGAAGACAACTCCCACAATAGTTCCTGCGACAACGACCCAACTGGTCAATCCCCTTATGCCGCCTACACGAGCAAAGGGCGAGCAGAGGTCGCAATAGCGTTTCGTATATTGATAGCGATGACCCCGCATGCCCTCCCGAACGACGGTCACATCTTCAGCTTTTCGCTGCGTGTGTAATTCGTCGCAAATATGGCGGCCACATCCCTGGCAGCGATACTGGTCGATGATGTGGGATGTTCGTGAGAGCGACCACTGGTCGGGATAGACAGGAGTACCACATACATAACAGACCTGGGTTTGCGCCAGTTTCATTTGTCTTTCGGCGCAGGGAGAATGCTGCTGTTTGGGGAAATGGTCCTGGCAAAAACCGCGATGACAATCGGGACAACGTCCAAGTGCCTCTTCATTGCATTCATGGCAGCGGCGGGCTATTGCCACAACATTGCGTCCTTTTTTCATTTCGGTTGTGCTTTTCATCTGGCCTTCCCTTTATATGTTTGCAATCTCTCTTTTACAAGAGACACATCAACGTGTTGAGACGGGTAATATCATTACTACTATGTAGTATAACATTGTACAGGTAGGGGTGGCAACGTAAGAAAATCGGTGTTACCTCTAAATGAGACAGAGATTCTGAGTGAAGCGAAGAATGACATGCCCCTATCTTGTAAATCGCCCATCAAAAGGGATATCATGAAGCTATGAAGAGATCGCTACCACCAACAATCTGGGCCAATCATCGACTCGAATGGGGCCAGCAGACGTATGTTATGGCTATTCTGAATATCACTCCCGACTCCTTTTCAGGTGATGGATTATCGGAAGAGACATTGTCGCGGGAGCAAATTGTCGAGCGTGCCGTTGCCAGGGGCCGGAAATTCGTTGCCGAAGGAGCAATGTTGATCGATGTGGGTGGCGAATCGACGCGGCCCTATGCTGAGCCTGTTTCCATCGAGATAGAACTCGCGCGCGTAATACCCGTCATTGAGGCACTTCACGCGGCATTACCAGCGGAAATTCTGATCTCTATCGACACCTATAAAGCTGAGGTCGCGAGGCAGGCGTTGGATGCGGGAGCATGTATCGTGAATGATATCTGGGCGTTGCGTCGCGACCCTGATATGGCAGCATTAGTAAGCGAACGTGGCGTCCCCGTCGTGTTGATGGCAAATATGCGCGGCTATCAGAAGCGTGAGATTGTCAGCGATGTGGTGCGTTTTCTTGCTCACAGCATTGACCTGGCACTAGCGGCAGGAGTGGAATGGGAGCGTATTATCATTGATCCTGGGATTGGCTTTGGCACGACGCCGGAAGAGAACCTGGCTTTGCTGCGTCGTCTGGGTGAACTGCGCGTCCTGGGCCGGCCAATCCTGCTTGGTACATCACGCAAATCCACTATTGGTCACGTGTTGGGCGGTTTGCCCGTATCAGAGCGCCTGGAGGGTACGGCGGCCAGTGTCGCGCTGGGTATCGCTCAAGGAGCGGATATCGTGCGCGTGCATGATGTACATGAGATGGTGCGTGTTGTAAAGATGAGCGATGCTATTGTGCGTGGCCGATAATGATTTTTCGCGATCAGAGCCGGTCATGATGACATGAGCAGGCAGATGATGTGACGAGAGCGATTAGCGGTGGTGGCTGTCAAAGGCCATTGCCGGCCACAGCTGGCTAATCTGACTCCTATCCTCTAAAGGATAACAACCATGAATTATAAAGAAGCCTTATCCTACCTTTATAGCCTGAGCGATTTTGAACGTAGCGGAGTGTATACGCGCAATCGCGAGGGGAATTTGTCGCGCGAAGAGCTGCTGCTTGAGGCGCTGGGCAATCCACATACAAGCTATGGCAGCACATTGATTGCGGGCACGAAAGGCAAGGGGTCGACGGCGGCTATGATCGAGCGTGTCTTGCGTGAGGCAGGATGGCGCACCGGCCTCTATACGCAGCCCGACCTGCACACTTTTCGCGAGCGCATTCGTATCAATGGCCGCCTCATCAGCGAGGAAGAATTTGCTGAACTGCTGCCACAGGTCCGCGCTGCCGTTGAGAAGATCGAGCAAACCCCTGGCGCCGTTCCATATAACACATACCAGGTAGCGACTGCCCTGATGTTCCTCTATTTCGCGCGCAAGCAAGTGCAACATGCCGTCCTCGAAGTTGGCTTAGGCGGGCGATTGGACGCGACCAATGTCACACAGCCGCTCGTCTCGGTGATTACTTCGATCAGTTACGATCATATGCAGGTGCTGGGAAATACACTGACGCAGATTGCGACCGAAAAGGCTGGTATTATCAAATCGGATGGGGTGATTGTTACTTCTGCCCAGTCTCCAGAGGCTTTACTTGCTATTGCCGCCGTCAGTCGCAAACGGAATGCCGAACTTGTGCGCGCCGGTCCACTTGAGAACGATCCCGCGCAGGCAGAAGTCGATGCGGGACAATTACCGGCAACCAGCTATCGCTACCAGCTGGAGCAGCGTTTTGAGGATCGCCAGCGCTTCACTATCTGGGCGCCGGAAAAGACGTATTCAGGCCTGGAAATCCCACTGGTCGGTGAGCACCAGCTTGAAAATGCCACGGCCGCGCTCGCAGCCCTCGACAATCTGAACAAGAAGGGCGTCAGGTGGGATGAGAAGGCATTACGCGAAGGATTGCGCTTAGTCCATTGGCCCGCACGCATTGAGGTTGTCGGGCATAATCCGGTGATTGTGGTTGATGGCGCGCACAATGCCGATTCTATGCAAAAGTTGATGCAGGCGCTACGCACTTCGTTTTCCTGGCGCAAGCTCATCACTGTGCTGAGTGTGAATCGTGACAAAGACCTGGTTGGCATCGTACAGGCTCTGGCAGGAGTGGATGCCGTTGTTTTGACACGAATGAAAAATCCGCGTGGGGCTTCAATCGAAGAGATGCGGGCTATTTTTGCGGCCCAGGCCCCCAACGTAAGTGTTTATACTTCAGAAAATAGCAATGCTGCTATGGAACTGGCACTTAGCCTGGCGGAGAGCAACGATTTGGTCTGTGCTACCGGTTCGTTATATGTTGCGGCAGAGGTTTTACAATGGGCGGCTGCGCGTGGGGATAAGGTGGCAAGGGAGGATATTCATGGGCTCGACCATGAAAATGGATGATCTCAAATTCCACAATAAAATTGATGCAATCCAACTTTGCATGGTTGGCGTATTACTTTTTTGAGAGGCGAAACTAAGCGATGCTATGCGCCCACCGTGGATTATCAGACCACGAAATATAGCATGATGCATTTGTCCTTGACATGTTCGGGTGTGCCGCTCTACTCTCCCACAGAGAAGCGGCAAGAACAAGCGGCCAGATAGTAACATACGTCTATCTGGCCGCTTGCTATCTGAGCATCCCTTTTGTAAAACTCCCTAAACCAGTTTCTATGTCCAAAGAGATGAATAACTATGACTGGGCGGAACTATTGGCCTTTCTCAGTGCGTAACGCGCGCTCCCTTTCTTACCTGCGGCAGAGGCCTCTTCCGCCGTCCATTGATGCGCGGTTCCTCGCGCCTGTGATGTACGCCCACCTTTACTGGCAATCTCTCTCCGGCGTTCCAGGCTCATCGCAGCCAGGCCACGTGGTCGTCTGTTAGTAGTATGTAAAATCATTTCAGGCTCCTCTCATATTGAAAAAATAATTGCAAAAGGCTTGAAACGCAATACAACATCATCCCCTACTTGTTACTTGCTTGCTACTTTCTTGTGTACTCCTTCTAAATATACGGCTCATCAGTGCAAAAAGTTGCACAACTTTGTGTACTTATCCTTAATGTGACGCGCTACAAAATACATAAATAGACACGCCTCATCCGCAGCAAAGGATACAGGAAAACCATAACCTCTAATAATCAGCATAACAAATAAGCTGCTCATGAGCAATATGATTTTGAGGGTTCTAAAAAATTCTCAGCAATTTCTAATTTAAGCTCATGTTTTTTACAGGTTTTTGAGATCGAGAACCAGTTTGCAAAGGCATTGCGGTTATCAGGTCGGGCTTGTAGAATAGAACAATAGATGAAACCGGCTTCAGTTTTTTGTAGCAGGGTAAGGTAATAGACGTGGCGCTCCTTAGAGGGCAGGTTCACACAGGAGGTATGTAGTATGCAAGGTTTGATGATGGATTATCCATTGACGTTGCAGCATTGTTTCGATCGTGCCGTTCGTATTTTTTCCCGCAAGGAAGTTGTCACGCTCACCGAGAGCGGATTGCATCGCTACACCTTCGCTGAGTGGGGGAAACGTACTCAGCAACTCGCTCATGCGCTTCATAACGCGGGCATCAAGGAGGGCGACCGCGTTGCGACCTTTGGTTGGAACACCTACCGGCACCTCGAACTGTATTTCGGTATTCCCTGTATGGGCGCGGTTCTGCACACGCTGAATATACGCCTGTTTGCGGATCAACTGGTCTACATCGTCAATAATGCTGAAGATCAAATGATCTTTGTTGATGGGGACCTGGTGCCCATCCTGGAAGGACTTGTGGATCAGCTAAAGACGGTGAAGCTGTATGTGATTATGGGCGATGCGCCCAACTCTACAGGCAAGCTGCAGCCCTCCGTTGACTATGAAACCCTCATCGGCGGGCAACCCGAGAAGTACGAGTGGCCGCGGCTCGATGAGAATACGGCTGCCGCTATGTGCTATACCTCTGGCACCACCGGCAACCCTAAGGGTGTAATTTATAGCCATCGCTCGGTATTCCTTCATTCAATGGGCGTTGGACTGGCTGATGGCGCGGGCCTTTCTGAACAGGACACAGTTTTGCCGGTTGTTCCTATGTTCCATGCCAATGCCTGGGGCTTTCCGCATGCCGCTGTCATGATGGGTTCGAAGCTCGTCTTCCCAGGCCGCTTCATGGACCCCGCTCGTATCGCGCATCTTATATCCGATGAGCGAGTGACCGTTACAGCAGGTGTACCGACAATCTGGATCGGGCTCTTAAGCGTGCTTGATAAACAGGAGATAGACCTTTCTTCGTTGCGCGCTATTTATTGCGGCGGGTCGGCGGTTCCTCGCTCGCTGATCGAGGGGCTTTATCGCAAGAATATCAACATCGTTCATGCCTGGGGTATGACGGAAACTTCGCCGCTAGCTTCGCTCTCCAAGCTGCGCAGCTACCAGAAAGATTGGCCGCTTGACGAGCAATTTCGTATCAAGGCGCGGCAGGGTACGGTGCTGCCCGGTGTTGATTTCCGTGTGGTGAACATGGATACAGGCGAGGAAGTACCCTGGGATAATACCACTTTTGGTGAACTGCAGGTGCGCGGCCCCTGGATTGCGCGCGCTTACTATGGTGATCCCGCGACCGGTGAGAAGTTTGTCGCTGGCTGGCTGCGCACGGGTGATGTGGCGGTCGTCGACGAAGATGGCATCATCCAGCTGGTTGACCGTACCAAAGACCTGGTGAAATCCGGTGGTGAGTGGATCTCCTCGGTCGAGGTCGAAGGCCTGATTATGGGCCATCCAAAGGTTTTTGAGGCGTGTGTGATCGGTATCCCTCATCCAAAGTGGGATGAGCGCCCCGTCGCCTATGTAGTGCCCAGGCCCGATTATGCCGGACAAATCACGAAAGATGAGATTATTGAGTACCTGCGTCCCAAAGTTGCCAAATGGTGGCTGCCAGATGATGTGATCTTCATCGATGCCATTCCGAAGACCAGCGTGGGCAAGTTCGATAAAAAGGTGCTGCGCGCCCGCCACCAGGTGCAATCGACGACGCTGGCAGATTAATCCAGCGTTTCTTCTGAGAAATCACAGGGTTTGGCCCTTTTCCAGAGTTATAAGGATAGAGAAAAGGAAGGAAACTGTCGACACTCTTTCATCTCAAACTTATTGCAGGAGAAGGGCCGATGGCGCAATCATTGCCCCCCGATTCTACCAGTACAGGGCTGGCAGAGACGCTGGAATCCGCGCGCGCGGGAGATCAGAAGGCCTTCGCGCAATTATTTGCACTCTACAACGGTCCTATTTGTAAGTATCTTGCGCACCTTGCCGGTAATGACGAGGTGGGATGCGACCTTGCCCAGGAGACGTTTGTCCGGGCCTGGAAAGGCCTGCCGAAGTTACAGGGGGAGATTGCCTTTCGTCCCTGGCTCTACCGCATTGCCACCAATGTTGCCCGTTCATATCTCAAGCGTGAACGATTGATCCGCATGTTGCCCTGGGCCGACCACGAAAAGGAAACCTCTACGGGTGTTTTGAAAGTTGCGGGACCAGAGGAGCAAGCAGGAGAGCGGGAATGTATTGCGAAAATTCTGGCAATGCTCTCACCGCAGAGCCGTACGTGCCTGCTCTTGCAGCATGTTGCCGGTTTCTCGCAACGCGAAATCGCCGCCGTGCTGGGTATCAGCGAAAAAAGTGTCAGCGCATACGTCAGCCGCGGGCGCGAGCAATTTCGCCTTGAATACCGGCGCTTGAAAGGAGAGCCTTTGCGATGAAATCAACGGAGCAATTCCCATGCGCTTTCTGGGCCGAGAAGCTGGCCGCGACCCATCCAGATGACCTCGCGCCTTTTGAGCGAATGGCTCTTGAAACACATATCGCATCCTGCCACGCATGCGCTGCCGTGCGCACTGAGTACGAGGCAATGGGAAGATATCTGGAACAATTGCCAGACGTTAAACCGCTGCCGGCAATACCCGCGCGCTTACTCTATGTGTGGGATGCGCACGGTAGCTCTCTGGCATCTACTCCGTTTGTGAAAGAGAGCGAGCAGCGAGAGCAGATCGCGACCACAGCCGGTGGGTCATCACGCAGCATGCGTCATTCATCTCGTTTTCGAGTGAGCGGGCAAGCTCTTGCGGCTGTGCTGGTTGTGGTGGCGCTGCTCGGTACATTTCTGACAGTGCTGGCTTTGCATAATCATGGAACAATCACGGAGTCTGGCCCGGTATATACCTGGAAAGTTGTCCCCAGCCCAAATGTCGGGACATTCCAGAATCAACTTGGCAGCGTGGCTGCTCTCACATCCAGTGATGCCTGGGCGGTAGGAACTTCCTCCAATGGCAGCATACAGCAAAACACTGTCGTAAAAAGCGCTCTAATCGAACACTGGGATGGAACGCGGTGGAGGATTGTGCCGAATCCAAAGCCTGGGGATGGCGATTTTGGACTGGAGGGAATTGCTGCTATCTCGTCAAATGATGTCTGGGCGGTAGGCTATAGCTGGGATAAGCAGGTGATGAATACCCTGATCGAACGCTGGGATGGGAAGCAGTGGAGGATTGTGCGGAGTCCCAGGCCTCAATTTGACCAGAGCGATCTTTCCTCAATCGCCGCTGTCTCGGCCAATGATATCTGGACGGTGGGGTACACGTTAGACCTGGAAACCTCGACCTCGAAAACGTTGATCGAACACTGGGACGGCAGCCGCTGGAGCATCGTACCCAGCCCGAATGGAACGCTAGCCCAGAATATTCTCTACAAAGTTGCGGCTGTCTCGGCGAATGATATCTGGACAGTGGGGTATAGCTCTAATAGTGGCTATTACAATAGCGGGAACCTGATTTTGTTCGAACACTGGAACGGCCAGCAATGGAGCATTGTCTCAAGTCCGACTCTTGCCGGAGCAAATGAGCAGGTACTGAGCGGATTATCTATCGTTTCTTCAAACGATATCTGGGCTGTCGGCTTCTTTACAAGTGGAAGCGATTCCAGCATCATCAAGACGTTGATCGAACACTGGAATGGGAAGCAGTGGAGCATTGTGAGCAGTCCTGATCCGGGTGTAGGTGGCAACCAACTTACCGACGTGGTCGCACGTTCGTCAAATGATGTTTGGGCGGTTGGTTATTCGCCGCGCAGCCGGTATCCCGGACAGGAGTCGCTGACCCTGGTCGAACACTGGAATGGGAAGCAGTGGAGCGTGGTTAAAAATACAGATTTTGGCACGGATAGCAACATTCTGTATGCTATCGTTCAGGTTCCTCATACTGGGGAACTGTGGGTTGTAGGAACCGTTCAGGTCAGCGCGTTCTCTTCGTCGCGGACACTCGTCGAGTTGTATTCTTCATGACTCGTCTGGTGATTACCTGGAAGTCTGAAATTGTCCCACCCATCCCAATCGCAAAGTCTTACCAGCTTCCAGGTAATCACCCGTGACTCCAGGGGAGCAGATTTGGGTTATAATAAGGAAAATCGGCAATACTTTTCCGCTTTTTGCGTCTTTGATACAAAGGGCTATTGTGGTAGAAGTGGCTATGGCCCAATTATAAAAATTAGAGGTAGAGATGGCTCGCTCGACAAAACCCGGACAGCATCCACCCGGTCTTTCACCTGTAACCTCTACGCTAGAGCTGGCGTTATGGCGTTGGCGGCAGCACTGGTATTTGTTGTTAATGACAGGATTGGGGATCATAGCGGCTGTCATGATCGTTTGCGCCGTTCCCCTTTTTTCAGAAGTCATGCTCACAGCCGGATTGCGCAATACGCTGACTGCTACTCCATCGAGTTCGGAAATGACGGTAGGGGTTGACTCCGCGGGCTTATCCACCCATGGCGTCGAACAAGTTGGCCAGCAGGTGACGCCTGTCGTACCAAAATTCCTGAAAAGCTATCTGAGTGGGCCGCCGGAGCGCGAGATCACTACCCCTAATTTTGGGTTTATCTCCCCCCCAGAGGGCGGCAACCTGGTCTCGCTCGAAGCGTTCTCTATGCATGAATCGGCTTCTCATCTCTCAATAGTACAGGGAAGACTGCCCGAAACTACTAGCCAGGATGTCGAGGTAGCAATCACGCCGGAAACTGCCAAAGAACTACACGTGGGCGTCGGTTCCGTGATCACCATCCAGCTCTCTTACTATACGCAGCCCGCAGTTATCAGCATTGCTAAAGGTTCGCTCTTCCAGAGTGGCATTCCCTTAGCGTTTCATATGCATGTAGTTGGTCTCTTCAATGTTAGAGCTGGCGATCCTTATTGGAATGGCGAAGATTTTCAACCTTTTGCGCCCGATAATGGACCGACCTTTTACTACATCCTTGCTTCCGATCAGCAGTTACTGAATACCTTTCAGCAAATCGCGCAGCGCCATTCAGTTGACCAGATATTCTTCTCGAAGCCCTGCCACATCTACTGGTACTATCATCTGGCTCCGGCGCGTATTTCTATCAATCAGCTCAATACGCTCATCAATCAACTTACCGCTGCCAAAGCCTTTATCGCGAATAACTTCGGCGACCCTGCTATGATTCTGCAATCGCCCTTTATGCAGACTGTTCAGCTAAGTGGCGCGGTTTTCAGCACTCCATCTACTCCCAGCACTTTAGAACGCTTTCGCAGCCAGATGGCCCTGGCAAACCTGCCCTCTTCTATTCTTGCTTTGCAGGTAATCCTGCTGCTGCTCTTCTTTGCCAGTATGATGGCCCAATTGCTTGTCGACCGGCAGGCCGAGGCGATCGCGGTCTTGCGCAGCCGGGGGGCAAGCAGCTGGCAGGTACTGGGTTCGCTCATCACACAAAGTATTGTGTTAAGCCTGATGGCACTCATCGTGGGGCCACCGCTTGCCAGTGTCGCCGTCTATTTCATCGCCTTGCACTTACTGCCGCCGGCCACACAAAATGCCATCAATGTTATCTCCAATGCCCCTCTCCAGGCGCTGCTGGATATTCGCGCGTATGCCATCATCACTGCGCTTGTGGCCATCGTCGCCATGATCTTCTTCCTCTATCGTGCATCCCGTGTGAACGTTGTCAGCGCGGGGCGAAGGCGTTCGCTATTGCAGCGCCTGAACCTGGATGTGATCGCCATCATCATCGCACTGGCCGGGTATGGTATCTCGCTCTATCTTGGAAATGTGCAAGGATTGCTTAGCGCGCAGGCGCAATCCCTGATCTCTACGCCGCTGGCCTTAATCGGTCCCATCTTTCTCCTGCTTGCGGTAGTGCTGCTCTTCATGCGTTTCTTTCCTTTCCTGCTGCACCTGGGATCAAGTCTTGCCATACGCATGCGGGGGGCAGCGCCAATGCTGGCGCTGGCGCACATGGCCCGCGCTCCTCGCCAGTCGGTGCGCATGACGCTCCTTCTCGCGCTCGCCACGGCATTTACCATTTTCACCCTGGTATTTATCGCCTCGCAGAATCAACGCAGCCTGGATATGGCCGCGTATCAGACAGGCGCGGATTTCAGCGGCAACTTTCGCCTGGATATGAATATTCTTCCATTGAGCCAGCAGACAGCTCTTTATAAGCATATTCCCGGGGTTATCTCGGCCTCGGTTGGATATGCAGAAGATGCGACTGTAGTCGAGGGCCTCTCGGCGCTGACGGCTCCAAGCATTCCAATTCAGATTCGCGCAGTCGATCCTTCGACGTTTGCACGGACCATGATCTGGACTCCGGTGGACTCGTCGCAATCTCTCTCATCCCTGATGGCGCAACTCCTCGCTCAACGGGGGAATGCCATGAGAACAACATCGGTACCTGCTATCGTCGATGCCTACACCTGGAATCGGCTTGGCCTGCACGTTGGAGCATCTTTCTCGGTCAATAACACTGCTACTCCCGGTGATAGCCTGCGCTATATTGCTATTGCCGAGGTGCAGCATATTCCTACCATCACCAATACGTCAACCGGTGGCGTGCTGGTCGATTACGCGAGCCTTGCCGCCGTGCAGTTCCAGGTCAATCGCTCATATCTTACGCTTAATCAAATCTGGTTGCGAACAAGCGATGACCCCGCCTCACTGGCAAGTGTCCGAACGGCTCTGAGCAGCGGCAATTTGCAGCTTGATAACCTGGTTGATCGTCGCATGCTGGCCGGTACGCTGCATTCTGATCCTCTTTACTTGAATTTGATAGGCGTACTCATCCTGGGCGCAACCGCTGCGCTGTTGTTAGCGGTTGCTGGCAATTTAATGGCATCGTGGTTGAACGTGCGCACACGCCTGACCAGCTTCGCGGTGCTGCGAGCTCTAGGAACTGCCCCCAGGCAGATTGCCCGCGTTCTCCTCTGGGAACAGGGCATTGTCTACGCTGCCGCGCTTGTGCTGGGCATCTTTTTCGGCGCCCTGCTGGCTGTAACCGTAGTGCCGACCCTGGTCTTTACCAGCATCACTCCCAGTACCTTTATCAGCAATAACGACTTTTACGCGCTCCAGCAGATTATACCGGTGCAGCTAGTGGTCCCGGCTTCACTGGGCATCGCGTTTCTGGTGTTGATCGCCATCCTCGTTCTCGCGCTTGTGATGATGATGCGTGTCATCTTACATCGCTCAATGAGCCAGGTACTGCGTTTAAGCGAGGATGGGCGCATGGATTTCTTGTCACGGGAAGAGGAACTGTTCATCGCGCGTTCAACAGCGGTGCAAAATAACCATCGTCGCCCCCGTCGCTCTCTGGCCCCGTCCCTGTTAACGCTCACGCTGTGGCGATTGCGCCAGGTGCGCTTTCTGCTCTTGCTGACCTGCATTGGTATCACTGCTGCTGTCGTGATCGTCTGTGCTGTGCCGCTCTTTTCAACCGTCACTACGACTGCTGGTCTGCGTGGCTCTCTTACGGCCACTCCAACTACCTCAGAAATCACGCTCGATAGCACTACGCAGGGGTTATCAACGGGCATCGTGCAAAACATACAACAACAGTTTGCTCCCATTATCCAGCATGATCTGGCAAATTATCTCAGTTCATCCACAGAATTCACTGTTCAAGGATCGGGCTTTACGATTGTTTCACCTGTCCCGGCTAAGGGTGCTTATACGTTGAATCTTTTCGGTACTTCGATGCAGCAGGCCGCATCTCATATCACCCTGGTCCAGGGACGATTCCCCCAGGTGTCGAGTGGCGCGATTGAAACCATGCTTACACCTGAAACGGCGCAGAGCCTGCATGTCACCGTTGGTTCGGTAATGACGCTGCGCGCCGATTACTATACGGATACGCAGGAGATGTTCGGTGGCCCTCATCCGGTTGGCATGTTGCAGTTACATATCGTCGGGCTCTTCAATGTCATTCCTGACTCCTTCTGGCATGGTCAAGATTTCCTGCCGATCAGCCAGGATTCACAAACCTCGTATACGCTGCTTGTGCCAGGCACATCTTTCCTCGCGGCGCTTGATTCGATTGCCGCCGCGCACAATTCAAATGTGGTCTTCTCACCCCAGACATATGATTTGGCCTGGCGTTATTATCTTGATCCCTCGCGCGTAAACATCTATCAGTTGAATAGCCTGTCGGATCAGCTTTATCATTTGCAGTCCGATATTGCTGCTAAGGCCGGGCCTATACAGAATCAGGCCCAGTCAAATGGGGTCATCGTCTATCCTTATCTGTTGCAGGTAAGCCTTTACAATCCTGTACCCAATTCATATCAATTGCCCGCGACGCTGCTGCAATACAACAATCGTGTCGCGGTAGTGAATGTGCCTATCGATATTCTTTCCTTGCAGATCATCGTACTGATTCTCTTCTTTGTCAGCTTGATGGCCGGCTTGCTGGTCGAGCGCCAGACTGCGGCCATCGCCATGCTGCGCAGCCGTGGGGCGACGACACGCCAGATTTACGGCTTCCTGGTCATGCAGAGCATAGGCGTTGGTATTATTGCGCTCGTTCTTGGGCCTATCCTTGCGCTTATCGCCATCGTCCTGATCTCGCAGCGCATGTTGCCGACGGCCCAGCAGGATTCCCTTACCCTCCTCACGGCTAATCCCATTCAAGCCATTCTAGGTGTCGCCTGGTATGCAGTCGTAGCAGTGCTGGTTGCCGTTCTTGCCATGGCTCTGCTGCTCAGGCGGGCCGCGACTATGGATGTACTGGCCCTGCGGCGAGAAACAGCGCGTGCGACGCAGGTTCCTTTCTGGCAGCGTTACCGGCTCGATGTCATAGCCGCCGTAATTGCTTTAATTGGCTATGGTATCTCGCTGTACATCACAGGCATTGGATCGCTGCTTGATAGCCGCGCCCAGGTGCTTGTCGCGACACCGCTGGCGCTGGTTGCTCCCATCTTCCTGCTCATCGGGCTTATCCTGCTTTTCTTGCGCATTTTCCCCTATCTATTAACCTGGGGAGCAAATATCACCGGGCGTAATCGTGGCGCGGTTTCTATGCTTGCTCTTGCCCAGGTAGCGCGCTCTCCCCGCCAGGTAGTGCGCATGACGATGCTGCTGGCCCTGGCAACCGCTTTTGCCATCTTCACGCTGGTCTTTTCCGCATCCCAGATTCAGTACAGCCGCGATATTGCCGCCTACGAGGCGGGCGCGGATTTCAGCGGGGATATCCCTGCCGCCATCCACGTGACCTCATTGCAGGATGTCACGACAAAATACTCCGGCATACCGGACGTTCTCTCTGCCACAGCGGGCTATGTGGGAGAGGCAACTTCATCTGGAACATCGGCAGCCACCACAGTTGATATCCGAGCCGTCGATAGCAGCACGTTTGCGAAAACCGCCATCTGGACTTCCCAGGATTCGACCGAATCCCTCTCTTCATTGATGGCAAAGCTCGCGTCTGGCCAGCAAAATGGCATTAGCAGCAACGTTATTCCGGTAATTGCCGATGCCAATGCCATGAACAGGCTGAATCTCAAGATCGGGACTACTTTCTCTTTGCAGGTAGGTTCTGGGGATTTCTCCAGCCTGAACTTCGTCGTCGTTGACCAGGTGCAGCATATCCCGACCGTCAATGACAACACCTCCCTTGGAGCAGCAGGAGATTATGTGCCGCCGGCGGGAATTCTGGTCGATTATAAGACGTATTCGAGCATTTACGATACTCAAATTGTACTGGCAAACGGCTTGAAGAGCAGTGCTTTTCTGCCGCTCAATCATGTCTGGCTGCGCGCGAAGGATGATGCAAATTCGCTGGCGCAGGTGCGCGCTGCCCTAAACACTCCCAGGCTGCATCTGGACAATCTGACTGACCGCTATGCGTTGGAAGGCACGCTGAGTAACGACCCGCTCTACCTCGATCTCATCATCATTCTGATAATAGGCGCAATTACCGCCCTGTTGCTGGCAGTCATCGGCGACCTGCTCACTTCGTGGCTTAATGTTCGCACACGCCTGACCAATTTTGCCGTCCTGCGCGCTCTAGGCGCTTCGCCGGGTCAGGTTGCCGGCGTCCTGACATGGGAGCAGGCGATTGTCTACATTACAGCCCTGATTCTGGGAGTCGTTTTCGGCGTGTTACTCTCGTTGACGGTCGTGCCGGCGCTCATCTTTACCGGCGCACCCGCGAACATGACGAATATCGATGAATTTTATGCCCTCCAGCACATTATTCCGGCGCACATCGTCGTACCGCTCTCGCTCGATATCGTCTTCATCGTGCTGGTAATGGTGTGCGTTGTCGCCCTGGGCATGATGGCGCGTGTGGTATTAAGCCCTTCAATGAGCCAGACACTGCGGCTCAGCGAGGACTAATGGCCTTTATCTTTGCGCCATGGCATGTCAGACCGTTTCATCCAACGGTCATTGTAGAAGAGAAAGGTATCTTCGCGGTTGAAGAACGAATCGGTCAACTCGCATTCTTCCCAGAAGCCAACCTTGCCAGCCTCCTGGTTGACTTTATGCGTCAGGAAGCTGATGATGGCAGGACCGTTGTCCAGATCAATGCCTGGGAAGCTCTCTTCGTCGATATCGCCTTCCAGTTCAACAGCTTTGCCCGCCTGTGTTCCGCGCAGGATGTAGTAGATATACATGATGGCCCTCACTGCTCTTTGGTGACGATGAATCCTAATCATGCCTTACCTTAATTATATACCATCACATTTGCATGGACGGCGGAAAGATGAGGAAGTTGATTTACGCGAGTTTCGGGCTAGTCTTTATTTTCCTGAGTACGTTCATTCCTGTAAGTCCAAGTTTTGCGGCATCCAGGGCTATTGCAAAATCTGACCCTTTAGTTGTTATCGCCTTAGATGTCACGAGGTCATCACATTGCTCCGCGAGCAAGATTCTGAATGTTGGAACACGTAAACAGGTCACAGTAAACTATGCTTGTCCGGCAGGTAGTATTATCGAGACAGAAACCGTTCATCTTTCGCAGGCTGTGGCACAGCACGAACCATATGTTGTTCTGCCATCGTCAACCTCCTCAGAGAAAGTGCTGAAGCAATTTTTATTACAGGTTCAGCAATTAGTGGCAATGGTGCGAGAAAAGGCAGAGCGAGAAAGTCCGAATTCGTTCCAAGGACCTTCCATCGCTTGTGGATCGAGTTCCACGCCGTCAGTAAACTGGACGGCCAATGGTGATTCAGTGCATACCTATGTACACTACACAAAGAGTTCAGACTGTTCGACAGTTTTCATTCAATTTAGCGGCGTGCAGGGTAATACTGCCCCAAATCCTCTTTGGTGGGACCACGATCAGTATGCAAGTTGGTCAGGTAGTGTTAGCGGACCCTGCCGTGTTGCATACACTAGTAGCCAAATTTGGTACAACATTGTTATTACGATCAATCGTTTCCTGCGCTATTATCCATGACTGAGGAGGAATCTGTGCGTTAGTTGAGCTAATTGAATAATCGAAATTCAGCGGAGGCAAAAAATATGGACGCCAGAAGACCTCTATCAGGATTCGCATTACAATAAAGACCACCAGCGCAATGGCCATAGCTGGGACAGTTCTTCGTAGTAGTATACCTGCAGCAAAACCCAGGACAAATGAGAAAAGTGCATAGGCAGGAAGAACTATTCCCCGAATATCATAGAATGGCCAGATGGTGGTCAATACGTTGCTCAAGGGTTGGCTCCACCAGGATAATAGGAGAAAAAGGAGCATAAAAACACAAAGTGTTGCAATGGACGGAACCTGAAGCTGTCCCCTGAGAAAAAAGTACATCTGTACGTTGTATTTCGATGATACCATATGCTATACTTTACTATGTGCTGTTATAGAAAGTTTGTACGAGAACGCGGTATTTCTCGTCGATGAGAGTCGGCCGGCTAGTGTGTGGAGTTAATATTTTATGCCCATGCTCCTGATTCCATTGCTCGCGGTTTCCCTGATCATTACCCTGGTCGGATTGCTGCTTTCCCCTAAACCGCAAGCGCGCGATCAACGTCCACCATCGTATCCCTCAATGCGCGGCAGGCGGCGTGTTTATGATCCGGTTGATACTGAACCGGTGCGCGCGCGGCGTTATAGAGCTTCTACTGAGGAACCGGCCTTATTGAGCCTTTCAATCCCGGCGCTATGGGGACGTGCCATGGGCCGCGATGCAGGCGAGCCTCTGCCCTGGAAAGTCATCATCATTGGCCTTGTGGCCATTTTTATCCTTGGTTTTTACTCGTTGAATCTCCTGCTGCCTCATCCCGCTTCTTTCGGGCCGACATGGTTCCTTTCGCAAGATGCTTCCGCGGCACAGCAAACTCCTGGAAGTGGTGGTTCCGCCTATAATGCCTCGCAGAAGCTGGTTCGTATAAGTCAGCTTGATCCGTCGCAATATAGCTCTACACAGGAATACAATCTCTGGGCTTATTCTGCCTGTTCCGCGGCATCAATGACGGAAGTCATCAATGCGTATGGGCATCATTATCGCATCACAGCTATCCTGAGGGTTGAAGCGCAATTGGGTGCTATCACACCTCAATTTGGGCTATTGAGAGATTCAGGCATTGCGGAAACGGTGGCGAAATTTGGTTTCAAGACAGATTGGGGCTACAATCGCAGTCTTGCACAGATCATAGCTATTGCCAATCAGGGAAAGCCCGTCATCGTGGACTTCCCGCCAAGTAAATATCCGCAAGGGCATCTTCTGGTGGTGATTGGCGGGAACAGCAGTAGTGTCTATTTAGCCGATTCCTCAATCTATAATCGTCATTCGGTCTCGCACCAGCAATTTATGCAGTGGTGGGGCGGATTTTCTGCCATAGTTACACCGAAGTAAGGCGGCATCGCTGCGGGGTCTCTGCCGGCAGAGACCCCGCAGCGATGCCGCCTTACTATTCTATATCGCGGTTGCGTGCGCGTTCGTGCTGGGTGAGGTAGCGTTTGCGCAGGCGGATATTTTGTGGTGTCACCTCGACCAGTTCGTCGTTATTGATGAAGTCGAGCGACTGCTCCAGGCTCATGATGATGGGTGGCGTTAAACGCACGGCGATATCGGCGGTCGAGGAGCGGACATTCGTCTTCTGCTTCTCTTTGCAAACGTTGACCACCATGTCCATGGGACGTACGTTGAGTCCAACGATCATGCCCTCGTAAACGGGCGTGCCAGGCTCAATAAACGTGTCGCCGCGCTGCTGCGCGTTGTTTAATCCATATGTCACTGCCACGCCGGTCTCAGAAGCGATCAATGCTCCCATACGGGTCGTGCCTATTTTGCCGAGCCAGGGTTCGTAGCCGATGAGCATGCTGCTCATTGCCCCATTGCCCTGTGTGAGCGTCAGGAAGGCATTGCGGAAGCCTATCAGGCCGCGTGTTGGAATGTGATACTCCAGACGCACATTGCCTGATCCATCGTTGGTCATATTCGTGAGCTGCGCTTTGCGGGCGGCGAGCGTTTCCGTCAATACTCCGATGTATGTGTCGCGGGTATCTATGACCAGGTGTTCGATCGGTTCCAGTATCTCGCCATTCTCGCCCTCGTGCGTGATAACCTCGGGGCGCGAGACCTGAAATTCATAACCTTCGCGACGCATGGTTTCGATCAAGACGGAAAGGTGCAGTTCGCCACGTCCAGAAACGATGAATTCGTCCGGCGTGTTGCCATCTTCTACACGCAGGCTGACGTTCGTCTCCAACTCGCGATAGAGCCGGGTACGCAACTGGCGCGACGTCTGAAACTTCCCCTCGCGCCCGGCAAACGGACTGGTATTCACGCCAAAGGTCATCTTTAATGTAGGCTCGGTGATGGCGATGGTCGGCAGTGCTTCGGGCGTATCGATATCGGCAATGGTCTCACCAATATTGGCGTTTGGGATGCCCGTCAGCGCAACGATGTCTCCCGCCAGCGCTTCATCGACTTCAACTCGCTGTAAGCCTTTGAAGGTGAGGACAAGATTGATTTTCTGGCGCGAGATAATGCCATCACGGTTGATATGCGCAACGAAGGTATTGGGCTTCACGCGCCCGCGCATGATGCGACCAATCGCGTACTTGCCCTTGTAGTCGTCGTAGTCGAGGGCAGCCACCAGCATCTGTAATGGGGCTTCAGTATCCACTAACGGCGCCGGAACGGTATAGACGATGGTTTCAAACAATGGTTCGAGGTCGCGAGGTTCATCGTCTGGTGAATACATGGCGACGCCATCGCGCCCAATCGCGTACAGGATAGGGAAGTCGAGATGCGCATCGGTCGTTGCCAGTTCAAGGAAAAGGTCCTGCGTCCAATCCACTACCTGTTCAATACGCGCGTCACGGCGATCAATTTTATTGATGACGACGATAGGTTGTAGGTTGAGTTCCAGGGCCTTTTGCAAGACGAAGCGCGTCTGCGGCATCGGTCCTTCGACGGCATCGATGAGCAGGATACAGCCATCGGCCATGTTTAGCACGCGCTCAACTTCGCCACCAAAATCGGCATGACCCGGCGTATCGATGATATTGATCTTAATGCCTCGATAGGTGATAGCGGTATTTTTAGCCAGGATGGTAATGCCGCGCTCGCGTTCCTGGTCGTTGGAATCCATAATAAGTTCGCCCACCTGCTGGTTCTCGCGGAAGATGTGGCTCTGCTTCAAGAGGCCATCCACCAGCGTGGTTTTGCCATGATCAACGTGGGCTATGATGGCGACGTTACGAATATCTTCACGCCGCACTAAACGTTCTGTCTGGGTCATACTCTTCATAACCTGCATAAATTCGATTTAAGACTTTCTTTTCTAAAGGCATAAGAAAACCGGACGGCTAGAGTCGCCCGGTACATTTGATAATTTTTCGACCGATACTTTCCGCCTATATTGTATCTCTTCTAGAACAGAACGTCAAGCTCCGCTCCTGGCGATAGCTTGCCTTCGCCACCCTACCTGCATCCACAGGAAAGCGAGTGCACTCAGTTTACTCGGTTATTACCGCTCTATCAAGGGACCATCTCTTGCAAATATTTTAAAAGTATGTTATCCTATTTTTAGCAAGCTAAAACTTTTGTTTCGGGAGAGATAAATATGGAGGAGCCGATTCAAGATCTTGCCCCCCGTATCAGTGATTGTTTGAAGGTGATTTATGATATGCAGGAGAGGGGGCAAAAGGTCTCTACTTCAGCAGTCAGCGAGCGGTTGGGGGTGAGTGATGCGACCGTTACAATGTTATTCAAAGATTTTGCGGCGGCCGGTTGGGTTGAACACGCGCCTTACCGCGGCGTGCGCCTGACGCCGTTAGGAGAGCGCAAGGCGATGGAGGTTATTCGTCACCATCGCCTGCTCGAGCTGTACCTGGCACGTGAGCTGGGCTATAGCTGGGATAAAGTGCATGACGAGGCGGACAAGCTGGAGCATGTCATCTCCGAAGAGTTTGAAGACAAACTTGATGCCCTGCTTGGCTATCCCACGGCTGATCCGCATGGCGATCCCATTCCCAGCAAGGATGGCGTGATTCCTCTGCGCACGGGCATTCCGCTGCCGCAGTTGTCGCAGGGGCAAAAGGCGCTCATTCTGCGTGTCAGCGACCAGGACCCAGAAAAGCTGCGTTATCTCGGGCAACTCAGTTTATATCCGGAAACGCACGTGGAGGTGATCGAGCAGGCGCCATTTGGGGGTCCACTGCGCATTCGTGTGGGTGAAAAGCCACGGCAGATCGAACATATGCTGGGGGTAGAACTGGCCGAACATATTATTGTAACACCGATTGAAGCAGGTGAGATGGCAAACAAGTGAGATTATGGCTATAGAATAGGATATGTACCATGGCGTTACTACGTTCAAAAGCAACCGAGGAAAGATTCATTGGGGGTGTGGACAGTGCGACGGTCAGGGCTGCCCGCGAAGTTCTGGAGGGACACAGTAAGCGCAACTTTCTGGCGCGCATTCTTCCTTTCCTTGGTCCTGCCTTTATTGCCAGTGTAGCCTATATCGACCCCGGTAATTTTGCCACCAATATACAGGCTGGTGCCCAGTTTGGCTATCTGCTGGTCTGGGTGATTATTGCCAGCAACCTCATGGCGATGCTCATTCAAACACTATCAGCAAAATTGGGCATTGCGACCGGAAGAAATCTCGCGGAAATCTGCCGCGAGCAGTTTTCCCGACCTGTTGTGCTGGGAATGTGGGTGCTTTCAGAAATCGTAGCCATGGCTACCGACCTGGCCGAATTTCTTGGGGCTGCGGTTGGCTTCAATCTGCTCTTTCATATACCCTTACTGTTAGCGGGAATTTTGACAGGCATTACAACTTTTATCATCCTGGGCCTTGAGCATCGAGGGTTCCGGCACCTCGAGGCCGTTATTGCCGCGCTGGTGGGTGTGGTTGCCGGCAGCTATTTGATAGAGACATTCCTTGATAGACCCGATTGGGCCCAGATTGGTTATCATGCTGTTGTGCCGCAATTCGCGGGCGCGGATAGTGTACTGCTGGCAGTGGGTATTCTGGGCGCTACGGTGATGCCGCATGTCATTTTTCTGCATTCATCGCTCACTCAGAACCGCGTTATTGCCAGGGATGCGAAGGAACGCCGGAAGCTTTTCCGCTTTGAACTGCTAGATGTAGTCATGGCGATGTCTTTAGCTGGCCTGGTCAACCTGTTTATGCTGGTGATGGCTTCGGCGACTTTCTTCTCCCATGGACTGACGGGTGTCGGAACTATCGATGAGGCATATCGAACGCTGCAGCCATTGCTTGGCAGCGCGGCCAGCGTGATTTTCGCGGTATCTTTGCTGGCCTCCGGTCTATCCTCTTCGACGGTTGGAACGATGGCGGGTCAGGTGGTGATGCAGGGCTTCCTGCGCCGCCAGATTCCCGTATGGCTTCGGCGCCTGGTAACGATGCTGCCTGCGCTGATCGTAATCGCTTTAAATCTCGATCCCACCAGTACGCTGGTTGTGAGCCAGGTCATTCTGAGCTTCGGCATTCCTTTTGCGCTCATTCCGCTGGTGATGTTCACCCGTCAAAAGGACCTGATGGGTGACCTGGTCAATCTCCGCCATACAACGCTGCTCGCATGGGTAGTTGCCGGGCTGATCGTAGCTCTCAATGTCTACCTGCTCTTCCAGCTTTTCCAGGCGATCTTATGATACAAATTTACCTTTCCTCGCTAAAGGTCAACATAGCATTTCGAAAAGAGGTGACTGGTTAAATACCAGCTGACCTCTTTTTTGCGTTTATTGGAGATGTGATTGCAAAGACTAAGCAACCACCTCCTCAGTATATTGAGAGCCAGAAGGCCGGCAGAGGAGAAATAGCTATTTGAATCAGGAGAGAAATCATTACATGCAAACGTCCCTTGTAAAACGTCGCACATCTTTCGTTATTCTCATCGGAGTGCTGCTCGCGTTTTTGTTGGCAGCGTGCGGCAATAATGCGTCCGCTACCTCCTCCAACTCATCCACATCGAATTCGCCATCCCCAACAGCGACACAGTCCACCTCAACAGCAACAACGGAACAGGCATTACTGCCACTCATGACGCTTGTTGGTACCCCCACGGCAAAAATAGTTGCCGGACATCATACCTTCGAGGTAGATGGCAAGATCAAAAATGGCGACACGAAGCAGCACGATATTTATGTGCAAGGAATATTGCTCGATGCTTCAGGAACGGTGGTTGGCGCAACGGCTTTCTTCAATGTCGATAATGTTCCGGGTGGCGGAACTGGCAGCTTTTCCATTCAAGGAACGACAGTGCAGTCAACATGGGCCAGCGTGCAGGTCAAGGTGGTTGGTGTGACCGAGAACATCGGCAGTTCGGGCGACAACTAGTTTCAATGCGAGAGATTCGGAGCGCCGCGAAGAATGACAGCCACAGGCCGCGTCATTCTTCGCGGCGCTCCGAATCTCTGCCTACCTTCTGGCGAATCACCAGGATTTTTTCATTGGTTCCTATCTATGACAATGGTATAATGAGTATGTACTACAAAAGCCAATCTAAAGCTCATCTTCCATATGATGAAATGTAATACATCATGAACAAACAGGTCTCCAAACACACAATTCAGCACCGCCAGCAGGTGCAATCGCTGCTCGACCAACTCGATCCTGAAGCAGAGCCCCAGGCTTTGATCGTATCCGGCTCACCCGTGCCGCAGGGAATCGTCGTAGTTTTCCCCGGTTCGTTTAATCCACCTACGAATGCGCACCTGGCGTTATTGAGCCAGGCAAGGCAATACGCGCGTTCCCACCTGATATCGGTGGGCGAGAAAAACCAGGCCATCAGGCTCTATGCAGCAATGAGCAAGCACATTGTCGATAAGGAGAATGTCCAGAAGCCTACAGTGCTTGACCGCATCATGCTGCTCGAAACGGTGCTGCGGCATCATTTGCGCCATACAGGGATTATGCTTTTGAACCGGGGATTATATGTAGAGCAGGCTCAGGGAATACGCTCCTGTTTTCCGAAGGTGACGAGACTCTACTTCCTGATAGGCTTCGATAAAATTGTCCAGATACTCGATCCCCATTATTATAAAGACCGCGATGCCGCCCTGCGCGAGCTTTTTGCCCTGGCGGAATTGCTGGTTGCTCCCCGCGGAGATGCAGGCCCCCACGAGCTCAATGCTCTTTTGCACAAACCCGAAAACCTGCAATTTGCCGGGCATATTCATCCCCTCCCATTCAGCGCCTCCTACCGCGATCTTTCTTCGACGCGCATCCGGCAGGAACCCCAGGCGCATTGGCGAGATGTGCCGCCGGAAGTGCAGCGGTTTATACAGCAGACGCATGTATATGATTTTCAGGCCTGAGCACAAGTTATCAGGGCTAAGCGCCCTCCCGTAAAGCGCTCATTCTCCCGTCAGAGTGGAGTAGATGTTTTGCGCCAATAAGCGCAACGTATAACCTTCCTAAGAAGTCGAGCGCTTGAATACTAGCTTGCTCGCGCCGATTTGTACCACGTCGCCTTCGAGCAAGTGGTAGCGAGTAATGGGCATGCCGTTGACGAAGGTTCCAGTGGCCGAGCGATGATCCTCGATCTCGTATCCCCCGTCTGGCAGTTGGCGTATGGTCGCGTGGAGACGACTGACGGCCAGGTCCTCCAGGAAAATATCGCATTCGCGGCTGCGCCCGATAGTCATTTCGGGCAGCAATTCAAAACTACGCACGATTGCCCCACGCCTGCCGCTAAGGTCCAATTTAGCAATTGCGCTGGCCGATGGGTCTGCCTGCTTGCCGATCTGAAGCTCGCGGCCACGCGACGAGGCAAGCTGGAATGGACGCGTTCCCTCGTGGGCGAAAAAGATGAGGAGCGTGTTGCCGAATTGCAGCCGGTCGCCATCTGCCAGCAGTTGCTCTCTCACCGGCTGCTCATTCACGAAACTATCGCCGCTGCCATGATCATCGCGCAGGACATACCGGTCCTCAGTTCGCCAGATACTTGCTTGCTTGCGATGGACGGCGAGGTCTTCTAAGAAAATGTCACAATTGCGGCTGCGGCCAATCGTGGTGCAATCTTTCCACAGTTCCACGCGTTTACCGGCCTGCGGGCCTTGTTGAATGAGAAGGTATGCCGGTGATGTATATTCCTGCGCCATATTCCTACTTTTCCCTGATCCTGGCTATTGATACGGCTCTTCATCTTCGTAAAGGGATGCGAGGAAACCCCGCCCATGATACGATAGAACCGGGTTCCTATTCCCCATCCCAGAGATGGAGAACTAATGATCTTTTTGTTTGTCTAATGCTTGCAAAATTTTTTCTGGAGTGATGGGTAGGCTACGAATACGCACCCCTAACGCATCGTAGACCGCATTGGCGACCGCGGGAGCCATACCGTTGGTAGGTACTTCACCGGCGGATTTTGCTCCGAATGGTCCCGTGTATTCGGTGTCCTCAACCAGGATGGTTGTCATCTTTGGCATATCCAGGGTTGACATCACTTTATAATCCACAAATCCGGGATTGCGCACCCGACCCTGCTCGTCGAATTTTAGCTCTTCGCTGAGCGCATAGCCCAGGGCCATCGTGACAGCTCCCTCGACCTGTCCTGTGGCCAGGGTGGGATTAATGGCTTTGCCAAGATCAAGCGCGTTGACGGCCCTTGTCACGCGTACCTGTCCCGTTTCCGTGTCTACCTCGACCTCTATAAATTGGGCGAAAAAAGGAGCCGGCGAATCGTCGGTCCAGAAATCTCCCTTGGCCATAATCTGCTGGCGATGCCTGCCATACAATGTTTCATGCGCGATATCCGCTATGGTAAGATTGCTGGCGCCGCGCGGCGTATAGATGACTCCATCGATGATAGACATATCTTCGGGGGAGCAGTCCAGCATATCGCCTGCCACTTCCAGGATTTGCTGCCTCACCCGTTCCGCAGCGAGCTTGACGCCGCCGCCACTGATATAGGTGGTGCTGGAAGCATACGAACCGTAGTCAAAAACGCTGGAATCGGTATCGGCGGAATGCATGATAATTTTATCCATCCCTACTCCCAGCGCCTCGGCTGCGATCTGGCCAAGGATGGTATCGCTGCCCTGCCCGATATCAGTGGCACCAGTCATGACATTGAACGAGCCATCTTCATTGAGTTTGATCGATGCCCCACCAAGTTCAAAGCTGGCGACGCCGCTGCCTTGCATTGCGGTTGCCATCCCTCGCCCGCGCCGGATAGGTTTGCCGTCGCCGCGGTCAAACGGCTCGTACCAGCCAATTGCTGCTGCTCCACGCTCCAGGCACTCCGGCAGGCCACACGAGCGAAATTGCCGTTTGGAGTGCCATACGCCATCTATTTCTTCGCCCTCGACGGGATCCCAATCGCCTTTCTGCACGTGATTCTTGCGCCGGAATTCCAATGGGTCCATATTGAGGCGGTGGGCGATTTCATCGATGTGCGATTCGAGCGCGAAAAACCCCTGCGGCGCACCGTAACCACGCATCGCGCCTGTAATGGGCAGGTTGGTATAAATGGCATCGGCCTGGAAGAGATAGGCTTTGGCGCGATATAGACATAATGTTTTATGCCCCGTGCTGCGGGTGACGGTGAAGCTGTGCGTGCCATACGCGCTCGCGTTGCCGATGGAATGCATGGAGATGGCAACCAGCGTGCCATCGCGCTTCACACCGCTGCGCATGCGCATAATCATCGGATGGCGGAATCTTGCAGCGGTGAATTCCTCCTGGCGGCTGTACTCGATACGCACAGGCCGGCGCGTTTTCAGGGCCAGGGCTGCGGCGACGGGTTCCAGCAGCATCTCCTGTTTGCTGCCGAAACCACCGCCGACGCGCGGCTTGACAATGCGCACGCGCGAAATGGGCAGCTGCAACACCGAGGCGAGCTGGCGGCGCGTGTGATATGGCACCTGCGTGCTGCTGACGACAATCATGCGCTCGTAACCGTCCAGGTAGGCAACACACACATGCGGCTCCAGCACAGCATGTGAGATGTAGGGGACGCGATATTCACCCTCGACAATGATATCGGCCTCGCGCATCGCGGCTTCGAAATCGCCATGCCGGATCACTTCGTGCGCCGCGATATTGTGGGTTGCGTCGTAAATACTTCCCAGATTCTTGCCTGCGTTGGGATGCGTGGTATCGGGTTCGTGCAACCGGGGCGCGCCATCTTTGCAGGCTTCGAGTGGATCGAATACGGCAGGCAGCAACTCGTAATCGACTTCGATCAGACTGAGCGCTTCCTCGGCGATAGCTGGGGTCTCAGCGGCGACGAAGGCGACCCAATCTCCTACGTAGCGCACGCGACTGTCAAGCAAATAGGCATCATAGGGCGACATCTCCACATAGGGCTGGCCGGCGGTGCTATGGGCCACGCGTGGGAGGTCTTCATGGGTTAGAACGGCATGGACGCCCGGAAGTGCGAGCGCCTTGCTTTTATCGATATGGCGAATGTTGGCATGCGCGTGCGGAGAATGCAGGATACGCGCATGCAGCATATTGGGTTGTTCAAATTCGGCGGCATAGACGGGCGCGCCTGTGACAAGTGGTCGCGCATCTACACGCCTCTCTTTTTGTCCTACGACGCGTGTGCGCGCTTCCTGGCGTGTCCGTTGATGCTCCGCGTCAGCAATATTTCCTGTGCCGGGTTCATAGTAGTCATGAGCCATAGGTAAGTTTCCGAGTCTCCTTCCCAATGTTTCAGAATCATACCATGGTTGGCATTGTGAGACAAGCCTGTTTTAAGACTTCATATTCTCGGCGGCCCTCAAAACTGCCGCAACCGGCTTCACATAGCCTGTACACCGGCAAATGTTGCCGGCCAGTGCCGCTCGTACCTCCTCCTCGGTAGGGCGAGGATGCTCCTGCAAGAAAGCATAGGTTCGCATGATGAAACCGGGGGTGCAATAGCCACATTGAGCCGCGCCCTCCTCGGCAAATGCTTCCTGGATGGGATGGAGTTTTCCTTCTTGAGCCAGGCCCTCGATAGTGAGCAGGTCCGCGCCGCCGGCCTGGGCTGCCAGCATACAACAGGAGTTGATGGAGCGGCCATCCAGAATAACACCGCAGCCGCAGCAATCGCCGGTGCCACAGATAAGTTTGGTGCCTCTGTAGTGATGCGCGTGCAGGGCTTCCAGTAGTGTTTCACCCGGCTGGACGCGCCATGTCTCCTGGCGTCCATTGACTTTCAGGGTAATTTCTATCTTAGGCATGGTGCCATTCCTCTCCATGGGGCGCTAATCCTGCCGCCTGTCGCAGCGCCCGCACTGCCGCGATGCCGCTCATACGCCGCCGGTAATCGGCGGAAGCTCGCTGATCGCTGATCGGTCGGACTTCCTCACGCACAATTGCCGCCACCTGCTGGAATGTTTCCTCCACGGGTGGCTGCCCAGTGAGCGCCTCTCCGGCGGTTAATAGATATAATGGGGTAGGCGCTACTGCTCCCAGCACCAGGTGCGCAGCAGTGATTATTCCGTCTTGAACGGTCAATGTTGTAGCTGCGTTTACCAGCGAGATATCTTCCGCTGTGCGGCCAATTTTGTAAAAGCCACCATGCATGTTGGGAGTGGGCAATGGAATGCGCAACTCGCGGATCAACTCGCGCTCGCGCACGCTTCGGGCCGGACCGGTGAAAAATTGCCTCAGGGGTACAATGCGCTCTCCCTGTTCGCCAACAAGCACTACCTGCGCGTCGAGCGCTAATAGAGCGGGCGGAGTGTCGGCGGAGGGTAAAGCAGAGGCGACATTTCCTGCCAGCGTCGCCATATTGCGGATATTTGGAGAGCCGCACACTGCCGCGCCTCGCGCAAGTATGCCATCCGCGAGCGCCTGAACAGTTGGGTGCCTGGCGACAGTTCGCATAGTGGCTCCCGCGCCGATGTGCAGCCAGCCATTTTCTTGGGAAATATAGTTCAGCCCCAATTTGCGAATATCCACTACTTCCCGCACACCAACCATGTAGCGTGGATTGACAAGCAGGTCTGTCCCGCCGGCGATAACGGTACGCCCCTCTTCCGCCAGCAATCTGACAGCATCTGCGATTGTCATGGGGCTATGATAGCCAGTAATTTTAAGCATTCAAGCAATACCTCGACAGCATTACGAAATTCTTTTCCTCCCGAGATACATAATGGCTTCCAGCACGCCTCCCGCAACAGCACGCGACTTATCCGATATCGTAAAGCAGTGTTCGCGAACCGCGCGGGGATCGATATCCCCCACTTTCATACCAGGACTCACCTCCAGGCCATCGCGCACCAGGCCGCGTAGTATGCCGGAGATAGCAGCTATAACCGGCATCTCATCTTTACTTGCTTGAGATGCCTTGACGATTGCTACCGTTTCTCCTGCCTGTACCGTCTCGCTGATCTGGCGTAGACCGAAGATCATGCCAGCGCATGGTGAGCGCAATAAGCGTTCAGTGCTATAGCCACCAATGGCGCCGGGAACGCCCGTGTTTGGTTCGGCGCTGCCCTCAAGATAGACGCGTCCCAGGTTATGGCCGCGATTGGTCTCGATGACGGCATGGACGTCTCTGCCCGCCTCGTAGCCCGGGCCAAGGGCAATCACGATGGGCGCGTCATCCATGTTAATCCCACTGTTGCGCTTCGCGAGCGTCGCTTCAACCAGCACCACCGGTTGTATTTGCTTGAGTAATATACCATCAGGATCAACGACCACCGGTACAAGCCCTTTTTTTAATGCGACCTGGATGTCCTCCATTGAGTGGGCCCGCTGGGCGGTAATCCCTTCAACTGTCACCTTGCCGGCAGTTACGGCTTCAGCAAAAGCTACTGTGCGACGCAGGACCGTGGGTTGGGGTAGTTCCGTGGCCATCACTGGAAAGCCTGCCCGAACAAGCCGGTGAATAACCCCCGTAGCAAGGTCTCCAGCGCCTTTTATTGCGACCAGGGGTGCTGGCCGCTCACTAAATATCTTCATCTGGATTTTACTTTACTCTGCTTTGCCATAATGATGACCTTGTCTAGTGCCAGCTGATGTAACGCAACGCTTGCGAGATCTGATGTCCGGCGCGGGTTACTGCCGCGATATGTTCGCTCTGCTTAGGGCGGCAACGTTCGCTAGGGCCGCCGATTGAAACCGCGGCAACGACGGAGCCGAGATGATCGAAGATGGGAGCCGCGACGGCGTCAATACCCTCTTCCAGTTCTCCACAGGAGATGGAGTAGCCGAGTGAGCGCACGCTGCGCAGTTCTTCGAGCAGCAGGCGGGGATCGGTAATAGTGCGATCGGTATATTTTGCGAGCGGTGTATGGTTCAGTATCTCGCGCAGGCGGACCTCCCATTGATAGGCGAGCAGCACCTTGCCTGTCGAAACAGCATGAGCGGGCAGGTGCTGGCCAGGGACATTTACGGCTCGCACGACAAAGTAAGAATCTTCAGTGTCGATAATTACCGCTTCCATACCCTCCAGCACTGCCAGGTGTACGGACTCGTGTGTCGCATCCCGCAGCTCCATTAGAATGGGACGCGCCGACCTGCGCACCGTATGCGAACTCAGGATGCTCGCGCCGAGCGCCGTAACGCGCAGGCTCAGTGCGTACTTATGACTATCCTCATCCTGTACGAGCAACCCTTCATTGACCAGGGCCGTTACAAGCCTGTGAGTGGTAGACTTCGGCAGGCCCGTGGCGCCAGCCAGGTCGGTGATGCCCAGCAACCCCTGGCTACCAAAAGCGCGCAGCACGCTGGCAATACGATGAACGATCTGTACTGTTTTCTCGCCGTCCAGGGGTTCGCCGTGTCGCATGCTTCTTCCTTACTATCCGTATGCTGTTCTGTGTTCTATTGAGTGGAAAAGCGTTCCACTTATGTATGGATTGAGTATAGTCAATGGAGTAAGCGGTGTCAAGCCAGCATAATCAGGCCCTTAAGGCCCGACCAGGCGTTGCGCCTGTATGCTGTCCCAGGCGAATCACGCCCGTCCCATTGACCCACACGTCGCGAATGCCGGTCGAAAGTTGATGCGCATCCTCAAATGTAGCGCGGTCCTGTATTGTTTCAGGATCGAAGAGCACAACATCGGCAAAGCAACCGGGGCGGAGCAGGCCGCGGTCATGCAGTCCGAGTCTCGCGGCAACGGCTCCGCTCATTTTGCGCACCGCATCCTCCAGCGTCAGTGCTTTGTCCTCGCGCACGTACTTTGCCAGCATGCGCGGATATGTTCCATACTCGCGGGGATGCGTCGGTCCCAGGCTCTTTGCCCAGGTAGGGTCTACACCGCCGGCATCTGTTGAGATCTTCACCCAGGGCTGCTGTAGTCCCAGCGTGACATTTGCCTCATCCATCACAAAGTAGATGGTGAAGATGCGCTGTTGTTCCGAGAGCAGCAAATCAATCACGGTGTCGAACCAGTGCTGATTGCGCATAGCCGCGATCTCGGAAAGCCGTTTGCCCGCATATTGCAGATTCTCGGGCTTTTCAAGCCCGACGGGCATGACACCGTCGGGTCCGGCGCCATGTGCCATCGCCTCCCACTCGCCTGATGGCGCAAGCGCTTCTTCGCGCACGCGCTTTTGCACATCCGGGTCTGCCAGGCGCTCGAAATACCTGCCTCCCTCAGCTATCCAGGGCGGTAATACTGAGTCCAACCCGGTGCCGGAAGCCGCGTAGGGGTACATATCCGCAGCCACATCCACGCCGCTATCACGTGCCTGCTGGACACGCTCTATAACCATCGCCATCTTATGCCAGTTATGCCTGCCCATCGCTTTAAGGTGATAGATTTCAACAGGTAGTTGCGCCTGGCGTCCAATCTCGACGGCTTCGTCTACGGCTTCCAGCAGGCGCTCGCCCTCCGAACGCAGATGGGTGACGTAGATGCCACCATAGCGGCCCGCTACTTTCGCAACCTCGATAAGCTCCTCGGTCGATGTATACGTATCGGGGGGATAAATAAGGGCGTAAGAGACACCGAATGCGCCATCTTCCATTGCTTGAGCCATCGCGCGCCGCATCGTTTCCATTTCGCCAGGCGTGGGCGCGCCCATGTCGCGGCCTTTCACGTACTCGCGCAGCGTCCCACCACCGAGAAATGTGCCGATATTGGGCGATACGCCCCGTTCCACCATTGCGTCCAGCCAATCGTTCAAATGGTTCCACGTTTTCGCTCGCTCAGCCCATTCACCGATCAGGATACGCCCCTGCCGGGAAAGATCCAGAAAAGGGTCTTCGATGCGGCCACCGAAGGGCGCAGGCGTCCATCCCTCGCCCATGATTTCGCTCGTGACTCCCTGTGTAGTCTTGGAAAGAGCACGTGGATCGTGCATAAGTGGAATGTGCGAGTGACTGAGAATATCGATAAAGCCGGGACTGGCGACCATGCCTGTCGCGTCCACGACCTCGCGTGCAGCCTCCGTGGGGATACGACCAGGCGGGACAATCTCTATGATGCGGTCACGCTGGATGGCGATATCCCCATAGTACCAGGGATTTCCTGTTCCGTCCACGATTTTTGCTCCACGAATCAGGATGTCAATAGTGTTTATGGTCACGGGTTATATTCTCTCTTTCAACTTTTATAGGTGTCTACTTGGTGTGTATGTACGTTGCCCCCTCACAGGCTACAATACGAAGTTTGTGCCAACACTGTTGGCCATATGTCTCCTCCTGGAGCAAAAATGTGTCATTTCTCTTGCAGGAAGTATATCATAATCATGGGAATAGTTTAAAAGAGTAAATTATGGCATAAAGAGGGGCGACTGCACTCGGCGTCGAGTGCAGTCGCCCCTCTTTATGCCATGGCTGCTAAACACTCAGGACACATTACCCTTACTGGTGTTGTGTTTCAGTGTTGATCTTCCAGGTGTTGTTCTCATCGACCAGTGTGTAATCAAAGGTCGCGGTAGTGCTTCCGTTGAGCGTGTAAGTGATCTGCCCGGTTCCTGCTGTATCATTGACGTTGCTCACTGTGCAGTCGTTGACGGTAACCGAGTCGAAGTTGGACGCAAACTGGGACTCCGTTTGCTGGCTCTGCTGAGCGCTGGAAAGCTGGTTATATGCAGTCTGGTAATCCTGGTTTTTCAAAGCGTTACAATAGTTGAGCAGGGTCAGGGTCGGCGACGAGACGAATTGCTCATTATTGATCTTCCAGGTACCCTGCTCGTTTGCCAGCGCCTCGTTTGCATGTATCTTCAGGCCGTCGCTGCGGACATAGGTAATCATGGCGGTGGCCGCCGAGTCCTGGACGCTGTCTACCGTGCAGCCCTTTATCTTATCAGTAGCAGCGGCACTGGCAAAGCTAGATTCGGAGCCGATTTGATTTTGATAGTTCTTCGAGAACTGGTCGTAGGCGGTCTGGTAATCCTGTGCTGCTAATGCGCTACAATACGTGTTCAAGGTCAAAGTTGGCGTGGAGCGTGGATTCTGAGCGTTGATCTTCCAACCATTCTCATTAACCAGCGTATAATCCACCGGAAGCGCGCTACCTTTTGAAAAGGTATAGTTGATCGTGCCCGTACCGGCCCCATCATTGACGTTGCTGACCGAGCAATTGCTAACCTTGCCAAGCCCTTCATTATTAGAGAAACCGGCGGCAAAAGCCGCTTCCGAGCCGAATTTTGCCTGTAGGCCGCTGGAAAGCTGGTTATATGCAGTCTGGTAATCGCCGGCCTTAAGGGCGGTACAGAAGGCGTTCAGCGTTTTCGTAGGTGTCGAGCGATTTGCGTATGCAATCGCACCAAATGCGATGCCCGCGATCAATAGTACGGCTATAATGGCCCCTATGATAAACCATAGCCCACGGCGGCTGCGCTTTTGTTCTGGCACGGGCGCTACTGGAGGGGCGACGGGCGGGTAGGATATGGGCGCTGATTGCTGGTAGCCGTAGCTACTCCCTCCATAGGAGGGTGGAGGAGCCGCAACCGGGGGTGGAGGCGTATATCCTCCCTGCTGGGCGCCATATTCATATCCACTATAGGAGGGTGGCGCCGCGATAGTGGGAGGATAGGAAGGATTACTTCTCTGGTCTGGCCCGCCATAGACGGTTGGCTCAATCTGAGATTGCTGCGGCATTACGCCCGCTTCAAAGAGAAAAACAGTATCGCCAAAGCGAATTTGATCACCGTTAGACAGCAGTCGCGGCGTATACGGGGCCAGGCGTTGCTCATTCACGAAGGTTCCATTGCTGCTCGCCAGGTCGACGATTTCATAGCTCTGTCCCTGGGAGCGTATCTCAGCATGGTGCGATGAGACCTTCGTATCCTGTACTACAAGTTGATTATCCTGGCCTCTCCCGATGGTATATGGATTAGAGGTGGGTTCTAGAATAGTCTGTCCGTATGGACCTTTTAATGTAGCTGCCATACTCTCGCTTCTCTTTCTACTCTTGTCTTGGCTTGCCTTGCATATTGGCACTAACTACTATATTTACGATAGCGGCATCATATTTTTGCGTATTGAATTCAAATTCTCTATCGAGTCTCGACCACTGTATCCAGCTTGCCTTATTTTGTGTGGGGCCACAATAACGATACTCATGTGCATCGCCGTAAAATGGTCCCAACCGGGCTCTAGCATTGTCCTGAAAACCATGTTAAAATTCTCTCGAATCTGGCTGAATATGATGTTAACTTCATCAGGATAAAGTGGTATCCATTTGCGTTGAAACAATACAGAGGCAGTAAACCAGGCGGGGCGTTGGCGACCGTGAGGCACTTTGATGCTGGAATGAAAGCCGGCCTTTGCACCCATTGGGCTATCGACTTGACGGGCAGCCCGAATTCGAGTAACGTAACGGTTAGGCACGTTTAGCCGGGATCAAGCTGATCCCATTGTCTGGATATTCAAGGTGAAGGGGAGGAATTGTGGCGACACAGTGTGTACGATGTGGAATAGTGTTGCCGCGAGACGACGCGCGGTTTTGTAGCAAATGCGGAGCGGAACAGCCTGTTCGTCAGATCGATTCTTCCCTCGCATTTCCTGGTGTAGAGAGGGTAGGGCTCATGCAAGCGGGCAATGATTTTGGTTCTTCTTCGCCCCGTTCCACCTCTGCCAGCGAGTCCTCCAGATCAGCTGCAGGTGAAAAAGACTCGCAGAGCGGGAGCCGACCTGCCATACGGGAACAAATTGCGTATCGTCCGCCGGCCCGACCTTCCCGGCGTCCCATTAATAACGAACCTCCTGCCTGGATGAATAAGCTTGAACGTGAAGTTGCTCATCCAATAGTGCATGCCGATGCTTCAGCTGCGCGCGAATTGCGTGTGAGGGTCTGGCAGCAGGGGCAGAGCGAAGGCGACGATGGATCACCAATCGTGAAGAAAGAGGTCGAGTCTTTTGATAGGGATGCCTATCCAACGCGCAAAGACCCTGCTATTTCAAGCCGGTCATCAGCGAATGACGAAGTCGAGAATTTACCCACTGCCCATCTCCCAGCTGCCCTTTCCAATATATCTCCTGGAGACCCATTACCAGGCACTGGCAGGCCAGTAGGCGATACTTCATTCTCTCGTGGAAGTGTGGCAGCTACTAAGGGGTCTTCACACCTTGGTGAAGTGGAGCAGCTTGACACCCGTCCGATGGTTTCACAGCGACAGGCGATGGTACAGCCTTTACCTCCGGCAGCAGGAAGATTTGCTGAGCAGCGAGAGAACGCACCGCAGGACATGTCCCGGCCCGTTCAGTCGCCAGCGCAGCAGAGATCGCTATCACCTCTACTCTCGCCTCAATCGTCTCGTCCCGAAGTTCGGCCTGCACAGGATTTTCAGGCGCAGCGAACCCCTCCTCCGACTTCGGTGGCAATATCGCCTCGCGCGACCCATCCTAATCGCAAGAGTCGCAAACCGCTGGTGTTCTTGCTCATCGTGCTGGGCTTATTGTTGATTGGCGGCCTGGTCGCATGGATTGTGGTAGACCAGCCCTTTACGGTTCCCGCCGTGACGAATACAGATCAGCCGTTTCAAAATAGCACACTGGGTTTTGTGTTGCGCTATCCGCAGGGTTGGACGGCTCATATCGATACGAAAAAAGGCTCTGTGAGCTTCTATGACAGTAGTCATACCGGCCAGGTGATCGTTCAAGAAGCTACAGCCACGGGTAGTATCGCACAGTATAGCAAGAATGAAGTGGCGCAATTAGGAATGACGGGCCAGACAAGCCTGCCGTTACTGGCATTTGCCGGAACTACATGGCAACAGATCAAGGGTAGCGTGGTGCAGGGTGGGGCAACATATACTGTAATCCTGCTCGCGACCGAGCATAACAACCATTTCTATTCGATAGTGCAACTGGCTCCTCCGGCGGCTTATAGTGGGGAGGAACAGCTAGTGTTTTCTCACCTGCGGGCAACTTTTCGATTTCTATAGTACCGGAGAGCCAGGAAAGGCTGAGTTATAGGCATTTATCTGTGCCCATACCATCCTTCCGATAGCAAAGCTGTTGTATGGCTCTGGTATGAATCATGGCATCACAAATTCCCCAAACGAAGGCATCAGCAAGAAACTGCTCCCTTGCTTCTCGTGGGATCGATGCAATAGTTCCGTAAGATTCCGGTCATAGGGCCGGTATTGCCTTTTCTAAGGCATAGGCTTTTCAACTGATCCATATGTTCCAGCCGTCATCCTGAGATGGGCATAGCAAATTTTGTAGCCATAGACCCGGACGAAGATGCTGATATAAAATGTTGAGAAGAATGATATCTCTGAGAGGAATCGGCCTGCATGAAAAACCGTATTGAGCGATTGCGTGGGATGCATGACCTGTTACCTGAAGAGTACAGGCAGCAGCGTGGAGTAATGGAGCGCCTGGGAACATTGTTGTCGAATGCCGGCTATGCCCTGATCGACACTCCAATCGTCGAGCAGAGCGATCTCTTCCAGGCCAGTTTTGGTCAGGAATTGTGGCAAAATCTGTACACGTTTCGCTTGCATCACCGCGACCTGTGCCTGCGTCCAGAATATACGGCCGCTGTTTGCCGTCTGTATCTCGATCATTACTGGCAGCAGCCATTGCCGCTGCGCTTCCAGTACGCGGGGCCAATCTTTCGCTATGAAGCGCCGGGAAGAAATCGCTATCGCCAGCATACTCAGCTGGGCATCGAATTGTTCGGTGGTCAAACCGTTGCGGCAGATGCTGAAATCCTGCTTTTAGCCTGCGACATCCTCAAAGAACTGCACATTGACCATTATCGATTAGAGTTAGGCCACATTGGAGTTGCCAGCGGCTTCATCAATCGCCTGCACCTTGATGACCAGGCGGCACGCCTACTGCTTGGCCTGATGGAGCAGATCAGCCGTTCCGAAGAGGGTGAGCAACTGGCCAAAGCCCGCCTCGAAGCCCTCTATCCCGCGAATGGGTCGGAAGATAGCCCGCTAGGGGCGTTTGGAGCAGGAACTACGGGGGCTGGCGCACTATCAGAAATGGAGTCGCGTTTTATCACTTCGCTCCTGGGCAGCATCACGTTTGCTGACGATGCTGCTCGTAACGAGGTGGTTGAACGCTTTCTATGGAGGATGGGGCGCGGCGAGCAGCGACAGCAAATTTTGCACGCGCTGGAATTTCTACGTGCTCTGCATGCCATCTCCGGTTCTCCTCCAGAAGTTTTTGAAGCATTGCGCGATCTGTTAGGCCGGTATAAACTTGATGCGGAACCACTAACAGAACTAGAGAATCTCGTGGCGTTTCTTGAGTATTGCGATATACCACGCCAGCAGGTTATACTCAACCTGGCACTGGGACGGAGCGTGAGCTATTATACCGGGCTGGTGTTTGAGATTCATGCAAGGGGTGGAGATGGATTCGACGTCCAATTATGCGGGGGGGGCCGGTACGATCAATTGATGCAGGCTATCGGCGGGCGCGAGGTCAAAGCCTGCGGTTTTGCTTTCGGTGTTGAGCGCTTGCTCTCGGTTCTTTCAAAAGACGATCTGCCGGACTTGCCGCCAAAGCGAATGCTTATCATTCCTGTGAGTACGCGGGAGGTGTTCTATGCATTACATGTCGCTCACCTCTTGCGCATGAATGAAGTGCAAGTCGAAGTGGATTTGACGGGGCATGGTACCGGAGCAGCACTGAAACTGGCGGTGGAGAAAAATATCCGCCAGGTGCTGACCGTTGGCGAAGGTGAACGCCGCTCCAATACGGTTATCGTGCGTGATCTGAAGACAGGTGAAGAGCGAGTTTTGGCAGTCGAAGCGCTGGTACGCAGCCTGTGAGAGAAAGAGTGGCATAGATGAGCCTGGAACATGTAATACGCCTGGCGCTGCCGGGAAAGGGCGCCTTAGAGGCCGCGACACTGGCATTTCTGGCCGAATGCGGCATGAAAGTCAGTCGCAATAATCCACGCCAGTACCTGGCGCGTATAAGCAGTATGCCGGACCTGGAGGTGGTATTTCAACGAGCGGCGGATATACCGGCGCTGGTACAGGATGGCGATGCCGCGCTCGGCATTACCGGCTATGACATCCTGGTCGAATACCGGGGCGATGGGGATGGAGAGGGTGATGAGGATGGCTTCGACGATGACCTGGTGACGCTGGAACGCGACCTGGGCTATGGCCACTGCCGGCTTGTCGTGGCCGTCCCAGAAACCTGGATCGACGTGAATACGTGCGCTGATCTCTGGCACCTGGCGGGATATTACCAGGCGCATAAGGGACGAGGATTGCGCATTGCCACCAAGTATCCCGCCCTGACTGGCCAGTTCCTACATCAGCATGGCATCACGCACTGCAAGATTATTTCGCCTCATGGCGCGCTCGAAGCCGCGCCCTTGACCGGCACGGCTGACCTGATTGTAGATCTCACCGAGACAGGCACAACCTTGCGTGAAAACCATCTGAAACTGCTGGACGATGGCGTGGTATTGCACTCGCAGGCCTGCTTTATCGGCAACGCGCATCTGCTGTGCCAGAATGAACAGGCGCTGCACATGGCCTGCCTGATGCTAGAATTGATCGAGGCCCACATGCAGGCGCGCAATCGCTCCCTATTGACGGCTTTCATCCCTCGCGAAAACCTTGAGAGCGTTCAACGCATTTGCGACCAGATACGGGCATTTGTTGCCGACTCCCAGTTACAAATTTCAACGCCTGGGCATGAAACATCCAACCTCTACGCACTCTCAGGTATGGTGAATATAAAGGGCTCGGTTGCCCACTTGCTTGAAATCGTTACGGCAATGCGAAGTGCGGGCGCGTTCTATATCCACATTACTCCGCTGACGTACCGTTTCGCGGAAGAATCGACAAGCGTGCGCAATCTGCGCGAGCGTTTGAAGAGGAGACATGAGTAAGCCGGTGAACGAGATCGATAGTCTTGTGACCATCCAGCAATTGCAATTTAGTGACCGCAAGAAAGCAGAACAATCGCTGCAACGCTGGTTTGCCCTGCATATGCACTTGGCGACGGAGAGCGTCACGTTGATGCCCAGGGCCGTTTCGCTCAACTCGTTCAACGGCTTTTATCGCAGTGGTGGTGAGGAATATTTCTTCAAAACGCATGTCGAAGAGCAAGGAGTCCTGGAAGAGTACTATCATGCTGAACTGCTCTCCAATGCTGGCTACAATATCGTCAAGCCTTTAAGGGTGCTGCACCAAAAAGAGCAGCAGATGGTTATTTATCCCGTGGTACGCTGGCCGGTCATGTTTGACCTCATGCGAGCAGCGGAGTCAGGCAATGTAGAGGATGACGGTATAATGGCAACCCTGGTAGCTGCTGAGACGCGTGAGTGCGAAAGGCTGCTCGATATTTACCGGGCCACGCTCGCGGCATCTAGCAGCGAAGAGAATGCGCTGGCTCCAATTCACCAGCTTTTCTGGCATCGCATCACGGGCGGCCGATTTAATAACTTTTACGCCGGTAAATTCATCAGATTTCCTATAGCCATAAAAGAACAACAAAGTATAGCTTTCAATGACCTGATGGGAGCGCGATGGGTAATTAATGGGGTCCGGCAGCAATGGAGCCTGGGCGAACTGGTTGAAAGGGCCAGAGTCGTTCTCGATCCGAAAAGGCCGGGTGCGACGATTATCGGGCATGGTGATGCTCACTTTGGCAACGTATTCCTGGAACAGGAGAAACATTATCTCTACTTTGACCCGGCATTTGCCGGTCGTCATTCACCATTGTTGGATGTAGTCAAGCCTCTGTTCCATAATGTCTTTGCGACCTGGATGTATTTTCCTGCTGATGTTGCTTGCGACCTGCATTTTTCTGTGAGCGTAGATCGGGCCACAATCGTTGTCGAACACGACTATACCCTCACACCTGTACGCAGGGCAATATTGCGGGCAAAAATTGCGCGCTTGCTTACGCCGTTGATAGAAGAATTGCGTATGGGGGATGCATTGCCTGAAGAGTGGCCTGAGATAATGCGACTGGCATTGATGTGCTGCCCACTGCTGACCGTCAACCTGCTCGATGAGCAGCGTTTTCCGCCTGCTATTAGCTGGCTGGGGCTGTCGTTTGCAGTGCAGATGGGCAATAGCGGAATAGAAGCATGGAGGGGTAATATATGATTGCCATTATTGATTATGGTGCCGGCAATATTCGTAGCATCGCGAAGGCGCTGCAATACGTTGGCGCGCAGGTGCAGGTGACTGATGATCCGGCAGTGGTTGCTACTGCGCAGGGTATTGTGCTTCCTGGTGTAGGCTCAGGAGGGGCCGCAATGACGCGCATGAGGCAGCGGGGATTGGATGTTGCTATTCGGCTGGCGACGGAGCGAGGTCAACCTTTCCTGGGCATTTGTCTCGGTATGCAATTGCTGGCTGATTATCATGCCGAGGGCGACGTGGATGGACTGCGGCTCTTTCGCGGTGAAGTGCGCCCTATTCCGCGTGGCCCGAAGATTCCGCATATGGGCTGGAACTCGGTCAGGCCAACGCGAGGCCTTTTGCCTATCTTTACCGGTATTCCAGAGGAAGCCTGTTTCTACTTCGCGCATTCGTACTACGTCGAGCCTCAGGACCAGCAGGGTGTGGCGGCGGTCACCGATTATGGCGCGCCGTTCTGCAGTGTGATTGTCACCGATCGCGTGTGGGGAACGCAATTTCACCCTGAGAAAAGCGGCTCTCATGGCCTGCAGTTGCTCCATAATTTTATGAAATGGGTTGAACAATGATCATTCTGCCGGCGGTTGATATGAAGGACGGTCAATGCGTGCGTCTTTATCAAGGAGACTTCGAGCGTGTGACGATCTATGATGCTGACCCTGTGCGCGTGGCCAGGCGCTGGCAGGCGGCAGGAGCGAACTGGCTGCACCTTGTAGACCTTGATGGGGCCGTGGCAGGCCATCCTGTGAATCTCGAAACCGTCGCGCAAATTCGCGCAGCTACATCACTGTCTATAGAGTTAGGCGGGGGTATGCGCGGGCTTGCGCACATCGAGCAAATTCTCGATCTGGGCGTAGAGCGTGTCATCCTTGGTACTATGGTGCTTACAGATCGCGTACTGCTTAAGGATGCGCTGGCAAGGTGGGGAGAGCGCATCGCGATAGGGCTGGATGCGCGCGATGGCCTGGTTGCTATCTCAGGCTGGCGCGAGATGACGCAGGTGCGGGCAACATCTCTGGCCGCCGAACTCTATGCTATCGGCGTACAGCGGTTTATCTACACCGATATCGCGCGAGATGGAGCCTTGCAGGGGCCGAATGTGAATGCGCTGCGAGCAATGCAGCAATCGGTGCCTTGCTCCTTGATTGCTTCTGGTGGCATCAGTTCGTTAGAAGATATACGCATGTTGGCTGCATTGGGTATTGAGGGGGCAATTATCGGAAAGGCTCTCTATACGGGCGATGTTGACCTTGTCGCGGCTATTCGAGCCGTTCAAGAGGTGGAGAAAGGGTAGGGGTTATCATGCTTACCAAACGTATCATTCCCTGCCTGGATGTCACGGCGGGGCGCGTGGTCAAGGGAGTCAACTTCGTCAATTTGCGCGATGCGGGTGATCCCGTGGAACTGGCGGCGTACTATAATGCCGAGGGAGCCGATGAACTGGTTTTTCTCGATATTACGGCCTCATATGAGCAGCGAGCGACGATGCTGGACGTGGTGCGGCGCACAGCAGAGCAGGTATTTATTCCGGTGACGGTGGGCGGCGGCATTCGTAGTATCGACGATATCCGAGCGGCGTTGGCAGCAGGGGCAGATAAAACTTCGCTGAACACGGCGGCGGTGCAAAATCCCGATCTGCTGCGTGCTGGCGCTGATCAATTCGGAACGCAATGCATCATCCTTGCCATCGATGCGCGCTCAAATCCCTCTATGCCGAGCGGTTACGAGGTTTTCATTCATGGTGGACGCACGCCTACAGGCATGGATGTGCTAGAATGGGCACAGCGCGGCGTGAAACTTGGCGCGGGAGAAATCCTGTTGACCAGCATGGACCGCGACGGTACGCAGCAGGGCTATGATCTTGTCCTTACTGCCCTGGTTTCGAAGCATGTTTCCGTGCCGGTGATTGCATCCGGTGGTATCGGCAGGCTTGAACATTTTTATGAGGGCCTGACGCTGGGAGGCGCGGATGCAGTGCTGGCGGCCTCAATCTTTCATTTCGGGCGCCTGCGTATCCGCGAGGTCAAGGACTTTTTGCAGCGAAAGGAGATAACGGTGCGGCATGCTGAAATTTGATCGCCAGGGACTGATTCCAGCTGTCATCCAGGATGATGCAACCGGAGAAGTGCTGATGGTTGCCTTCATGAATGAGGAGGCGTTCGAGCGCACGCGTCAGACCGGCCAGGCGCACTTTTTCAGCCGCTCGCGCAACGCCATCTGGCATAAGGGCGAGCGGTCCGGCAATGTGCAGGAGGTTCGCGCTATCTTCGTGAACTGCGAGGAGAATAGTCTGCTGATCCGCGTGTTACAACACGGCGATGCAGCCTGCCACATGGGTTATCGCAGTTGCTATTATCGTCGCCTGTTGCCGGACGATAGCTATGAAATCGTGGCTGAGCGTGTCTTTGACCCGCAAACGGTCTATGGTAATGGAGGTGCGAGTGAGAAGAAGGATGTGGGCGCCCGGTCGCCATTCATAGAGCCTTTAGAAACGGCTTTGCGCCAGTTATACAATTTCTACCTGTATTTAAAAGATCATGATCTGAGCGAGGAATCCAATACATCGCGCCTGCTCCAGGAGCGCAGCCTGACTTACCTTCTGGCGCGCCTGGCCGATGAACTGGAAGAACTCGCCGAAGTGCAAAGTGGAGAACACGTGCACACCGGCAGGCAACCCGATACCATTCTCGAGGGCAGCCAGGTTCAGTACTGGCTATTGCTGGTTGCTACAACTCTGAACCTGCCGTACGATGATTTTTCACCGCATCTTGCCCTTATCAAGGGGTATAATGCCGGGGCAATCCGCGGCGATACGGGAAGTGAGATCGAACAGCAGCAGAACTGCCTGGACCTGCTGGCCTCCAATGAGCACTCATTGATCGTGCAGGGAATGGAGCTTGGATTTGCGTTAGTGGGCAACGCATGCGCTCAGGCCGGAGTCAGCCCGCTGGAACCGGCGGAATATGATCTGGAGCAGATGCGGCGCAAGGGCCTGATAGGATAAGAGCATGATACATTTCTACGAACTCTCTGGCGTGACTATAGAACAGAGGACGCGCTTATTGCGCCGCGCGGAATTGCAGATCGATGCGCTTATCGAGCGCGTGCTCCCAATCGTGCAGGCCGTCCGCGCACGCGGCGACGAGGCGCTGATCGAATTCACTGCTCGCTTTGATAAGGTGCAGCTCTCACGCGACCGGCTGCGTGTAAGTCGTGAGGAAATCGAACGAGCCTACAATATGCTAGATGCCGGTATACATGCCGCTCTCATGCATGCTATTCGTAATGTGCGCGCGGTTCACCAACGACAGTTGCCACACGAACAGTGGTTCACTGAGGTAGAGCCCGGTGTGATGGCCGGTGAGAAGATTACGCCGATCAGTTCAGCGGGATTGTACGTGCCACGTGGCAAGGGAGCATTTCCCTCAGTGATGTACATGCTTGCAACTCCTGCCAGCATAGCCGGGGTGCCACGTATCGTTGTCTGCACGCCGCCGGGGCCCGATGGCGAAATCGATCCCGCGTCGTTGGTTGCCGCTGACCTGTGCGGCGTGCATGAAATCTATCGCGTTGGGGGCGCTCAGGCGATTGCCGCGCTTGCCTATGGCACAACTACCATTGGTCGCGTGCATAAGATCACGGGTCCCGGAAGTGGGTACGTCGCAGCCGCCAAACGACTTTTGTATGGTACGGTCGATGTAGGCCTGCCCGCCGGTCCCAGCGAATCCATCACTCTGGCGGATGCGAGCGCAGACCCTGAATTACTGGCGCGTGATCTATTGATCGAGGCCGAGCATGGCCCCGATTCCTCGGCTCTGCTCGTTACCGATAGTCGTTCACTGGCCGAAGCCGTGATCGCCCTGCTGCCAGAAAAAATAGCTGCCCTACCGGAGCCGCGCCAGACATTCGTGCATACGGTGCTTGAGCAACCGGAAGGAACCGGTGGCATTGTGCTGGCAGCAAGCATGGATGAGGCCGTCGATTTCGTCAATGATTACGCCCCGGAGCACCTCGAAGTGCAGGTGCGCGAGCCATTCGCGCTCTTACCAAAGTTAAAGAATGCCGGCGAGATACTGATCGGCCCCTGCACGCCGTTTTGCACAGGAAATTATTGTGTTGGAACCAATGCCATCCTGCCTACAGGCGGTTTTGCCCACACCTTCTCTTGCACATCGGTCTACGATTTCCTGAAGCGTACCGGCATCGCTTATGTAACTGCCGAGGGCTATGCTCCCCTGAGTCAGACCGCCCGCCGCCTGGCAGATTTCGAGGGCTTTCCGGCGCATGCTAACGCGGTGACGGAGAGGTTTGGGTGATGGCGTCAGAATTCGTAGCTATACAACCTCTTGTTCGCCAACTCAAACCGGTACTAAGACGAATACGCAAACAGGTCTGCACCCAATTTAACAGTCTGCTCTTCCCAGTCGAAAGCAAAGCGCTCAGCAATCAGGCCGTTGAAGCATTCAAGGCCTGGCAAGCCTTTACGAATACAGCTTGTGCTGATCCGCAAGAAGAGTTCTGCCTGCAAGCTGCTTACCACCAATTTGTACGCATCTGTTTGGTACGAGCATGTGAAGACTATCGACTGATCCCGTGCCTGGTTATCGATAAGCACCTGACTCCCGCAATTCAAGAAACGGCTCTCTCGCTGCTGAAGAGGCTCTACCCTCCCGTTTGTTCATCGAACTGTTTTGAAAGCCAGAATTTTTTTGACTGGTTTACGCCCGATGCTCGAAGCATTCGCTCGCTGTTTCGCCTGCTTCGTCGCTACGATTTCAAGAATCTGAGCATGGATTTGCTGGGCAGAATATATGACGAGAGTTTTATCGAGAGCAAGCATCGCAGCGAGACAGGGCAGTTTTACACACCCGACTACCTTGTGGATTACATGCTTGATACCCTCGGTCTGCCTTATTGTGGCGAGCAAGATAATCAGGGTATTACCGAACTTTGCGCATTCCTTGAGAAGACGATCGGGGATATTTCTTGCGGCAGCGGGTCGTTTCTGGTGGCGGTCGCCGCGCGGAAAAAGGCAATGTTACGGCATCTTGTAGCTAGGAACGAGGTTAGTCTGGAATATGCACTATGGATAATGACTAACACTCTGCTGGGCTTTGATCTCAATTCTTTTGCGTGCTACCTGGCCCAGATGAACTTGCTGCTGCAATGCCTCCCTTTTCTTACCGGCGAGCAGGGGCTATTGTGCAGAACCGTCGAGCAATTGCATATCTATTGTCTGGATGCTCTCAATCCAGCCAGTTCTGAGAGAGTAGACCTGGTAACCTGTTACAAGGGGCTTGATTATCTGCTAGGAAATCCACCATATGTCAGTGCGGGCAAGAGTTCAGAGAACTTACGCTATCGTAAGAAAGTGTCGGAATATGGTATTTATAAGTTGCTATGTCAACGCTGGGATCTCTTTGTGCCGTTTTTCGAGCGAAATCTCCAATTCCTCAGGCCTGAAACTGGACGTTTAGGTTTGATTGTCTCCAATGGGATTGAGACGGAAGGATATGCTGACCGGTTACGACAAGCTCTTTCAAAAAATTATAGCCTGTTGCAGATAGACTTTTTCCCCGGATTACGCCTTTTTCAAGATGCGGCTGTAGAAAATACTATAGTGCTTCTTGAGAATCATGTTCCTGATGAAAATCATCTTGTAAGAAGGCGCAGGCATGTACAGGCCGATTGTAAACGTTTTGAAACTCTACCACCTCTTCTACAATTAGCTTCCAACGACCAGCTTTTTCGTTGGCGTTATGATCCTATCCTTCATAAAAGCATGGCGGAAGAAACTCTACCCTTGTGTGCCCTGGTTTACATTGGCACTGGCATTGAAGCACAGAGTGATGAGGACTCTGACCCAATAATTGACGGAAAACGAGAAAAGCGCTTTACGCTCACTGATGTCTTTTTACCCCCATCTATGGGAAAAGAACGTCCCGCGGAGTATCCAGACGTTGGCGTACTGGGAGACGATGTAGATTGCTATTTTCTGCGCCGGAAACGTTTTGTTGCTTATGAAAAATTCCGTCCATACATGCGAGGTCCCAGGCATGTTGCTCTCTTTCGCACACCTGAAAAGTTGCTCTTAGGAGAGACTTCTGGTGGTTACTATGATCGCGATAGCTTATTTGCCAATCATAGTGTGCAGGTGGTGGTTCCCTGGAAGGCTCTGGAACAGGCAGGTGCTATCGACGAGAAAGGCATCCAAACGGTCCTCCGCAAATCGCGCCAGCTTACCAATCTTATAAACAAAGATTTCTCCGTTGGTGAACACTTTGACCTGCGATACCTCCTTGGTATCATCAACAGTAATTTCATGCGTCAATATATTGCGTCCAATATGCACGAGGGGACACGAGAGGGGCGCATTTATCCTGATATCTGGAAACGCTTGCCAATCAAGGTTGCTTCTGCCAAACGGCAACAACAGATAGCAGAACTGGTAGAGGTGGTTCAAACTATTATGGCTTCTGTTGACAATTTGAACGCAGAAAAACAGAGCATTCGCGCAGCTATCAATACGCTACTCTCGCAGCTAGATGATCTTGTAAAATTAACTTATAGCGAGCCAGCAGATACGCAGATAATGGAGAAAATCAAAGTGGATGACACATATCACTAATGGAGAATTATTTTACAGTGCGCTTGCAAAATGGTGTAGGCTCAACGGTGGGAATAATCTCTGACTATTAATAGCAACCCTGGATGGGGGATAGGGCGAGCTAAGTTGTTAAGCTGCTTGTCCGACATATCCCCAAAATGCTAGAATCCTTATGAGAGCTATATACCGGCCAAGTATAGTGTGGCAGCAATGATAGGTATAGGAGGGCCACAATATGAACGTGGATATGGATGCGATTAACCGTATGCGTGCGGTCACCATCTCACGTGAATATGGAAGCGGTGGCGGTGAGATAGCCGCCCGGCTTGCCCAGTATCTGGGATGGCAACTGGTTGACCATGAGGTGGTGGTGGAGGTAGCCAAAGCCCTGGGAGTGAGCGAAGCGGAGGCCCAGATTCACGATGAACGCGCCGAAGGTCTCATTTCACGCATTCTAACCAGTATGCAACTGGTTGAGCCGGTTATGCTTATCGGCCCGGGGACGCTGCCTGAGGCTAATGAACAAAAATACCGCAATGCTCTGCGTGATGTTGTAGAGGCGGCAGTGACGCAGGGACATGTGGTGATCGTGGGACGTGGAGCGCAGATGCTACTGGCGCAGCGGCGCGATATTCTGCATGCCAGGATCGTAGCTCCGCTGGACTTGCGCATTGCCTATGTGATGCGGCGCGAAGGTCTCAATCAGAATGATGCGCGCTCACGGGTGCAGATGAAAGATCGAGACAGGCTACGTTACTTGCAGGCAGAGTATCATCAAAGCCCGGAGGATGCGCATTTGTATGATCTGGTGGTGAATACTGCTGTCATCGACCTGGATGGCGCCGTCGATTTGATCGCGCTGGCCCTGGAGCGCAAAGCACTGAAGCTGGGTACTCCAACAGGAGAGCTTGGTCCTGGAGCAGGTCTTCGTCGCTATCCCGGTCGCCCCGGCGATTTTCGCCCGCCTGAAAGTATTAGCGGATCGTCCCAGTAATAACAACGAAAGGCGGTCAAGAGCCATCAGAGGGAAGGAGAGATCAGACCCGGCAGAGAAACGGCGCAGTTCAGGTAGAGAACTGCGCCGTTTCTCTGCCGGGTCTATCAGGCGTGGTGCCGGGTATCAGTAATCGCAATGTTCTGAGGCGCTGTAGAGGTTGGTGCTGACCCTACGGTAACGGCTCCTGTCGCTATCTGATCCTGGCCGTAGATGTAGCGCTTCCCGCGCAGCAGGGAAGCGATGGCGGCAATGAGGCACATGAATGCCGACAGGTAAAACACCGCGTGCAGCCCAACCATGAATGGCGAAGAGATCAAGGTCGGGAAGAAGCTCTTGCTGAGCAGGCGCGCCTGGTTAGCAGCCGGCAATGCATGCAGTGCCTGTGCCGGCAGCAAGGTTGCCATTGGATTGTAGCCCAGGAAGGCGGCGAAGAGCGCAGCCGTTGGCGGTAAATGCGAAATTGAGTTTGCTACCGTGCCTGGCAACCCGGCCTGCGTTAAACCACTGAAGAGCGAACCGGGCAGCGCCGAAGCAAGTCCGGCCGTCACGATGCTGAAGAAGATGCCGATACTCACCACGGATGCGCCATTCTGGAAGGTGGCGCGCATACCAGATGCAACACCGCGCTGCTGTGGTGGCACGCTGTTCATGATCGCCGTCGTATTGGGGGCCGCGAACATTCCCTGGCCGATGCCCAGGAACACCAGTATGATCGCGAACCATATATAGTTGAAGTTGGCAGGCAAGAATGTCAACGCGATAAAGGTTACGACCTGAATAAGCATGCCCGTTGTCGAAAAGAGGCGCGCGCCGAAGCGGTCGGAGAGATATCCACTGAGCGGCCCCATCACGATAAAGCCAGCCATCAATGGCAGCATGTAGATGCCTGCCCACAGCGGTGTCACTTCGAAACTATAGCCGTGTAAGGGCAGCCAGATGCCCTGCAGCCAGATGATGAGCATAAACTGCAGGCCGCCACGCGCTGTGCTTGCAAGAAAGCCGCTTACATTACCGGCGGCAAACATACGGATTTTGAACAGATCGAGCCGGAACATTGGATCGCTGACGTGTAGCTCAATCCAGGCAAAAGCCGCAAGTAAGGCGATGCCAAGCGCTAGCGCACCGATCACCATCGGATTGGTCCAGCCCATCGAAGAATTGCCATACGGTTCAATGCCATAGGTGGCCCCGACCAGCAGCGCGGTCAATCCAAGCGCGAAAGTGATATTGCCGGGCCAGTCAATCTTCTGATGACCTCGAATGACGGCGGTCTCACGCAGCATGCGGTAGGCCCAGATGGTACCAAAGACGCCGAAAGGGACGCTCACCAGGAAAACCAGTCGCCAGTTGACGACGGCAAGCACGCCACCGAGTATCAGGCCAATGATGGAGCCGAGAATGGCCGCGATCTGGTTGATACCCATCGCCATACCGCGCTGGTGCGCAGGAAATGCATCGGTAAGAATAGCCGTACTGTTTGCGAAGAGAAAACCGGCACCAACCGCCTGCACCAGCCGGAAAATGATCAGTTCGAGCGCGGCCGCATTGCCCGAGCCAGGTGTCAAAAAGAGCAGAATGCTGCCGGCCGTGAAGACGGCAAATCCCAGGTTATACAGCCTGACGCGCCCGAACATATCTGAGATGCGCCCGAATGTTACCAGCAAGGTAGCGGTAACGACCATATATCCCATCAGCATCCAGAGAAAGTAGTTTGTCTCGCCGGCAGACAGCGGATTGATGCCGATGCCGTTGAAGATCGCCGGAAGCGCAATCAGAACAATGCTGCTGTTGATCGTCGCCATCAATACGCCCAGAGTGGTATTCGACAGCGCTACCCATTTATAGTTCGGGCCTGGCTGTTGAAACCTGCGGGGGGTGCGCGGCTGAACCCGTGACTCACCACTTTTTGAAGGAGTTATTTTATCGCTGACCTTCATATAAGAAGCCTCCCATTGCTACATCATTATTTACTAAAAATTGCTTATAAAAAATGATTAGAGAGCGATCACCAGGGTACGCCTGCACAAAGCTGAGTTAGGGTTGCCCTGGTCATAATGTTTTCCCATTGCACATTCCTATCGTACCATATATTATCGTTTACGTCAACGTCAAGGTTAGAGGCGAAGTAAGGACTTGACGCTCTTTGCCAGGCGGTGCTATGCTGCAAAGAGCAGAGTAGGCTACTGGTGAAATCCCACATGACACTGTCGTCGAGAGGAACACGTTTCAATGGCAATAATCGAAACACACGTAGATCGTAGAAGTCCCCAATTTTTAGAGAACAAGCGCCATTTTGAGGAATTGCTTGCCCAACTGAACGAGCGCTTGCAGCAGGTGCAGCAGGGTGGCGGCGTGGATGCCATTGCCAGGCACCGCAAACGCAATAAGCTGCTGGCGCGCGAACGTGTACAGTTGCTTTGCGACCCTGACACCCCGTTCCTGGAGTTTAGCCCGCTGGCAGCATGGGATATGTATGACAATGAGGCACCTTCGGCGGGTATCATTACTGGAATCGGAGTGGTCGAGGGGCAGGAATGCGTGATTATCGCGAACGATGCGACCGTTAAAGGCGGCACGTATTATCCAGTGACGGTAAAGAAGCACCTGCGCGCCCAGGAAATTGCCGAACAAAATCACCTCCCGTGCATTTATCTTGTCGATTCGGGTGGTGCCTTCCTGCCCTTGCAGGCGGATGTCTTTCCCGACCGTGATCATTTCGGGCGCATCTTCTATAATCAGGCGCGTATGTCGAGCCAGCGCATCCCGCAGATTGCCGCTGTGATGGGTTCCTGCACGGCTGGAGGGGCGTACGTACCGGCCATGAGCGATGAGACGGTGATTGTGCGCGGCAATGGTACGATCTTTTTGGCCGGCCCGCCGCTGGTTAAGGCGGCGACGGGTGAGGAGGTGACCGCGGAAGAACTGGGCGGGGCCGATGTACATAGCCGCATCTCCGGCGTGACTGATCATTATGCCCTGAACGATGAACACGCACTGGCCATCTGCCGCAGCATCGTTTCTAACCTCAACCGGCGCAAATACATTCCCTGGGATATCGCCGAACCGGAGCCCCCGCTTTATGATGCGAGCGAGCTGTACGGCATCATCCCCCGTGATAACCGTAAGAGCTATGATGTGCGCGAGGTGATTGCGCGCCTCGTCGATGGCAGTCGCTTCCACGAGTTCAAGGCATTGTACGGCACAACACTGGTTTGCGGCTTCGCGCGCCTAATGGGCTACCCTGTGGGAATCATTGCCAACAACGGTATCTTGTTCTCCGAAAGCGCGTTGAAGGCTACGCATTTCATGGAGTTATGCGGGCAGCGCCAGACTCCTCTGATCTTCTTGCAGAATATCACAGGCTTTATGGTTGGGAAGCAATACGAGAATGGCGGCATCGCCAAGGATGGCGCGAAGATGGTGATGGCGGTCGCCAATGTGCCCGTGCCGCGCTTCACAGTCATCATCGGCGGCTCATTCGGGGCAGGCAATTATGGTATGTGCGGGCGCGCTTATTCGCCGCGGCAGTTATGGATGTGGCCGAATGCGCGTATCTCGGTGATGGGCGGCGAGCAGGCGGCCAGTGTACTGGCTACTGTGCGCAAAGAAGGACTTGAGGCTCGTGGCAAAACCATGACCGGGGAAGAGGAGGCCGAGTTCAAGCAACCTATCCTTGATAAGTACGAAAGAGAGGGCAACCCTTACTACAGCACAGCGCGCCTCTGGGACGATGGCATCATCGATCCACGTGATACGCGCACGGTGCTGGCGTTGGGAATAGCTGCCTCTTTGAATGCTCCCATGCCCGATACGCCGTTCGGCGTCTTCAGGATGTGAACAAATAGACGGCGAAGCTGCGGGGCCGATTGATCGCTCTCAAAAGCCGGATTATGTCCTAAATGTTCATCACCGACCCCAAACCAAAGGAGTAAATCATGTCAACAACATATGCGCATCTCAGCATAGAACATAGCTACCAGGATAGGGTAGCAACCGTTACCATGCGCCGTGGAGAAGTTCACAATGCATTCAATACGCAGCTCATTATGGATTTGCAGGCGGCATTTACTTCCTTGCGCACCAATACAAAGCTGCACGCTGTTATTTTGACCGGTGAGGGGCCGTCTTTCAGCGCCGGGGCTGATCTGAATATGATGCAGGCGGCGGCCTCATTCACCCAGGAACAGAATCTGAGTGATGCCTTACGCCTGGCTGATCTCTTCGATAGTATCAATACCTTTCCCTGTCCTGTCGTAGCGCGCGTAAACGGCACAGCCATGGGTGGAGGTCTGGGTCTGGTCGCGGTCTCGGATATTGTCATTGCGGTCGAAAGCGCGCGGTTGGCTTTTAGCGAGGTCAAGCTGGGGATTGCTCCGGCGGTTATATCGCCCTACGTGATACGCAAGATCGGTGAATCGCACGCGCGTGTGCTGTTTGTGACGGGTGAGCGCTTCAGTGCTACGCGTGCTAAAGAGGTTGGGCTGGCGCATGTAGTGACGGCTGCCGAGGAACTTGACGCTGCTGTCGAGAAGACGGTGCGAGAGCTACTGAGTAGTGGGCCACAGGCGCTGCGGGCCTGTAAAGCGCTGGCATTGAGTGTTGGCCAGATGGATCACGATACGGCCCGCCGTTTTACCGCCGAACTGATTGCTACGCTGCGTATCAGTGAGGAGGGCCAGGAGGGTTTGCGAGCATTCCTGGAAAAACGTAAGGCAAATTGGATTGCATGAAAGTGTTTGTTTCATGCATCTCAATGGTGTTATGGATGGGTATCGCTATATAAGCATAGGACTATCTCTATCATAGGCATGCTGATTGTTCGCTGGCAGTTCAGCTTCTATCATGTTGAGCTTCTGGAGCTACTACGGCATGTCCAGGCGCTCGCATCCATAGTGGAACGGTTCCTTACAAGAAAACTCCCAGTTCCTTGAGGTTAGCGATCCAGAACATTTTCTAGAAGCTCACGTAGTCGCTCGGAAAGTATATGGCACTGTTCGCATATAACTCGTTGTTGCTGGCATAATAGTTGTTGTCGCTGGCTCAGCGCCTGCTGTTCCCTGTTTAAGTCGTGTTGAAGACTATGCAGTCCCCTGAGTTGCTCAAGGATAAGACTCAGATCTTCGATGTTGACTTTCTGAGTCGTGATCCTGGTTTGAGGAGATAATGAAGTTAAGAGTTGCATGCTATCCTCTATTCCGTCTTAAACCGAGTCATTGTTCGATACAAGAAGCGCTGAGAAAGGATTGAATTACGGAGACTTGTACACCTGATTTACTACGAAATTGCTGAATTAACTACATGGAAGTATAACATACACAAGACGGAAAAGTAAATTAAAGTATTGTGAAACTTTATCTTATTTAACGCCCTTTATCGATTATCTATTTTTAGCTCGCGCGGTGGCACCAGCTTGTGTTCGACGGCATATGCTGCCGCTTCGCTGCGTCTTGAGAGTCCCAGTTTCTCAAGGATATGGCTAACATGGTTACGAGCGGTCTTTTCAGAGACGTACAGCGTATCGGCTATCTGTTTGTTCGTATAGCCACGAGCTATCAGGGCCAGCACTTCGCGTTCGCGCTCGGTCAGTTCGCTGCCAGGCGCCTGCGAAGCCATACGTTCCATTGCCTGCTTCGCTATGGCTGTGTCGAGCAGGGATTGGCCAGCGGCTACCAGGCGAATAGCTTTCAGGAGCTCGGCGCGTCTTTCGTTCTTTAGGAGGTAACCACTGGCGCCGGCCATGACAGACGATAGAATGGCGTCATCGTCGGTATACGAGGTGAGCATAAGAATAGCTACATCGGGGTGCTGGCTTTTGATCTCGCGGCACGCCTCGATACCGCTCATCTTTTCCATGCGCACATCCATTAAGATGACCTGCGGGTCCAGGATGCCAACTTTTGCCAGGGCCTCCGCGCCATTGGCGGCCTCTCCAACCACTGTAAGGTCTGCTTCCGGCTCGATGACGGCCCGCATGCCCATGCGCACTACCTCGTGATCGTCGACAATCATGATGCGAATCTTTGCCATAGGAGTCTCCTTACATGGAAATGTGTGCCCGGACGCTGGTGCCCCGGGTAACAGGCTGTATTATCGTAAGAGTGCCGCCGAGTTCCTCCGCTCGCTCCCGCATTCCTCGTATCCCGTGTCCGCCGTAGATACGTTGTCGTTCTCCGTCAGCTTCAAGATCATAACTGTGCGGAATAGCGACCGGGCTTCTGCCATCGTCGCGAATCTCGACCTCTATACTGCCCGGCAGGTAACGCAAATATACAGTAACCTGCGTCGCATTCGCGTGTTTATAGGCATTGGTAAGGGCTTCCTGAGTGATACGGAAGACGGCGGTTCCTACCTGGGCAATCTTGCGAGCGCGCCCGGCATCTCCACCCGACTTCTCCTCTTCGCCCTCGACCTCTAAGTGGGCCGGCAATCCGCTGATCGCCTCGAATTCGCGCAACTGGTTAGTCAGCATCTGCGCCAGCGTCGATGTGCCGCTGATTAAGGGCTTGAGGGTGAACATATAGTGGCGCGTTTCCCAGAGCGCCTGTTTGGAAATCGTCACTAGCTTGTCCAGGTACGTAGTAATGGATGCAAGCGCCTGTGCCTCTTCACCTGAATCCTCAACAACACGTTGAACAAGGGCGGCGCATGTTTCAGCATTCAGGCTCATCATATAGATGAGTTGCGCGATTCCGTCGTGGATCTCGCGCGCGATACGCCCGCGCTCCGCCACTGCTGCCAGTTCGGCGGCCTGCTCCCTCAGGCGTATGTTCTCCAGGGCAATCAATAGTTGGGTTCCCGCGATAGTCAGGAAATGTTCCTGTTTCTGATCAAAAGGAGTGTGTCGTAAACTCTCTGCTCCCAGCACCATATAGACCTGGCCCTCTCTTGACACCGGAAGATAGAGACGCGCCAGCCTGTAGGCCTCGTCGCCCTGTCCCTGTTCACCTTCCAACGGTTCAAAAGCCGTCAATTGTCTTCTTGTACGCGCTACTTGCTCGATCAACATCTTACTCTTATCGGGAGATATGGCCTCAGCTACACCTGATTCGACGATAGAACCTGTTTCAATTTCCACCTCCTTACCGTCACCTTCAACGGTGATGAGAGCCACGATCAGGCGTTCAAAATGGCCACCTTTACGTATCTGCTCCGCGCTTTTTTGCAGGAATTGCAGCTGATCGCCCGCCCCTGCAACCAGTGTTTCACTGACGCGCAGCAGCGCATTTTGCCGGCGGACAGTATCTTGCTCGCGCCTTTTGCTTTGTGTCAGGCCGTTGAGCAGCGTGGCGAGGTAGGCGGCGAGGAGCGCCACCAGCGGCGCGTCGATGAGCGAACTGGCGAAGTCCTGTGTCGTAAGCATCAGTGGATAGTGGTGATGAGGTGGGGGCACGAATGCGCCAAACAGAATAATCGCCTCGTAGCCAAAAGCCGACGCCAGACCGCCGGTATAACGATACGTGAAAGCTGCCGCCAGCACGGTTGAGAGGCCGTAACGGTAGAATGCCGATCCACTGCCGAAGGGGGGATTACCGAAAATCCCGGCGTAGTAGGTAACCAGGCCGCAGATGATGACGTCAAGCGCATAAATGGCGGCGTTCCATTTAGGATTGTTTGTCGCGGATAGTGGTTTCAATATTTCCGCATCGTCGTCAGCGGCCAGTGGCTGCTGACGCCTGCTGCCCAGCAGGCGCACTTTTCGAGTATTCGTTCGCTCTTTAAGCGATCCAGGGGCCTGTGTTTTCTTCAATAGGGGCAAATCCGGCAGGAAAATTCGGAAGACGGGCGCATAGAGGGTGACGACCGATGCCTGAACAAATGTCACGGCCAGCGGGAGCAGCGCCTCGTTCAAGGGGACATGGGTCGTTACGATTACCAGCAGAGCATAGAGCCATGTCACCCAACGCCAGATGAGGAAGAAGTAGGTGGGAGTGTTGCGCAGGCGACGCAAAGATGCCTGGGTTACGCCTCGTAGTGTCTTCGCCGGCTGTGGCATAGTTCGTTGCTTCCTGAAAAGCTATCCGATGCATGATCGGCCTGTTCTTTAATAATAGTGCATATGAGTGTACGGCTACTTCTTATTGTTTGTTGTGATAACCATGAATTCAAGGGTTATCACCGGCCAGTCTGCCCCAGGCTGTCAAGTATAGCATGACGGCAACGAAATCAGAAGAATTCATATCGATCTCGGCCTGATAATACAAATCATCAAATTGTTCCTGTGTGACGACACCCATTTTGGTCAGAAAAGTACTACCCAGTTGGAGAGCCATTCTTGCATTGTCGTATTGTAAGGGAAAGGCGTCTGTGCCGGCAGACCAATCGATCATATGGGCCTGCTGGTGGATATCCTGGAACCCGGCATCGCGCAGGAAACGTGCCAGCATAATCATGGTTCCTACATAGCGTCCCTCAGAGAAGAATGCTCGCTTTGCCATGCGCGCAGCTTTAGCTCCCAGGGCAGTGATTTGTTCCAGGGCAGCGCTATTGGTAATGCCCAGGTCATCGACATCCGTCAAGCGTAAAATCCCACCAGGGCGCAGCACTCGCTTGCACTCCTCAATCAGATGCGGCCAGTCGCCAGGAGAAAGTACGCCTACGAGAAAACGTACATTGACCATGTCGAATGATTGATCTGGAAATGTGAAAGGCTTGAGGATATTCATGACCTGGAACTTAGCATTCTTCAGTCCCTGCGATTTAGCTCTCGCCTTTGCATAGGTTATCATGGTCTGGCTGATATCGACCCCTACCACCTCTATCTCTGGGTAGGCGCGAGCCACGTCGAGTACCCAGCCGCCGGGCCCACAGGCGAGATCAAGTACCGAAGTCAAAGCAGTTGGATCAACTTCTGGCGGAAACAATCCCCCCATGTGTTCTGTGATCAGAACATGCTGGTTGATCAAGCGGGCCATCTCGGTCATACTTTCCGGGTCCATGACATATGTATCTTCTCGCTGCTGGTCCCCTGACTGCATCTCTCATCTCCTTTAATTCATTGTGCTGTAGTAGCTGCTGTAGTCACCCTTAGCAGAGGTATTATATATGATCTTGAGGTTTGCAACAAGCCACCTGATATGCCCATATGTGATACACTTTCGGCCCCATCGATACCATCTTTACCGCAACCGGATTGCTGGTGATCCTGGGCGCAATATTTATAAAACTGATCAAAAACGGCACCCGTTCAAGAGAAGTCAGCTCTGGAGGGCCTTGAGTGAGCAGCGCAGGCAAATCTATACGGTAGCCTCGCCAATTTCATCCAAAAAGTCGAGCATAACGTATCTTTGAACACTAGCATATTGCATTGTCCATGTGATATGTTATTGGTAAGCATTGATAGGTTCCTTCCCTTGGGATCAGCGAGAGAATGGTTCCTTCCCGGTGGAGGAAAACATGGCCCGGCTGCAAGCTCGGGAGGGAAAGGCAATGTGGGGTATTGTGCTTCTTATAGAAGGGACGGTTTAGCCGTGAAAAAAGCCGACCGGAAACATTCATCCTTACTGGCTAATCTGGGCGATCTTAACCGGCCTGTGCGCGTTCGACCTGTACATGTCGAGGGGCGTGACTGGTGGGCTATTGATCCCGAAGATATCTGGCCGGGAATGGTTATGGACCTGCGCCGCCTGGGCTTTGAATCAATGGCATGGGGGGAGGAGGTGCTGGTGCGCGAAGGCCTGCCAGCTTACGAACCGGAAATGGAGGGTCCAGCCGATCAGCGAGGGCTGAAGCCTTTTCCTGTCATCCACCCGACTATCCAGATTCGGAGAGACCCGTACTCAAGCAATTATCCTGATCTGAGCTATCTGGATGAATATAGTGACGAAGATGAGGAGATTGAAGAGGACGAGATAGAGCCAGATGAAGACTTTCAATACGAATAGTCGCGAAAGTCTTTGAAATAGACAATTCATACCGTAACCTACCAAAAGGGTGTTGCTGCTTTGAACAGATTCATGGGCAAGATAAACTGTTCATAGTAGTGGCACCTTTTGTGCATGTTGGGTATGACCGCGATATGCTGTGCGTAACAGAGGAGATAGTTCACCATGCCTCACCTCAAACTTGACTCCGCTCTTGTCGATGAAGCCCGCGCGCTTGCCCAGCACATCGTCGCTCCCGTTATTGACTATATCTATGGTCACACTACCGTCGCCATCGAGCGCGCTACCTTGCGCCTGATCGCCGTGGATGGCGTCGATGAAACAGGAGTGCCGTTACCCAATTGTATTGTGGACAGCGCGAAGTCATTGCTGCCCGGCGGCATTCTGCGCCCATTTGTCGCGGCCATGCTCCATCATAACCTGGATGTTCAGTCGGCAGCCGAAGCCATTGGGTATGGCGAACTGAAATTTGGGAAAGGTGTAGGAACTAGATTTATCACGCCCGAGGGGGAACTCGCTCTAAATGTCTCAAAGGATGAAGTTCTCTCAACGGAGAAGATCGACGAAAAGATCAATCAATTGGTAGATCAGGGTGTCGAACGCATTCGTTCGCGCCGCGCCGAACGAGCGGCCCTGCTCGAAGAACTTGGCAATCCTCCGATGCCCTGGCTATACGTCATTGTCGCCACGGGCAATATCTATGAAGACATCGTGCAGGCACAGGCAGCTGCGCGGCAGGGAGCCGATGTGATTGCCGTCATTCGCTCTACCGCCCAGAGCCTGCTCGACTACGTTCCATACGGGCCAACCACCGAGGGCTTTGGTGGCACCTACGCAACGCAGGCTAACTTCCAACTCATGCGTGCAGCCCTGGATGAGACCAGCCGCGAAGTTGGACACTACATACGCCTCACCAACTATTGTTCCGGGCTATGCATGCCAGAAATTGCCGCTATGGGCGCCTTAGAGCGGCTAGACATGATGCTCAACGACGCCCTTTACGGCATCATCTTCCGCGACATCAACATGAAACGCACGCTCATCGACCAGCTATTCTCGCGCCGCATCAACGCGGCCGCTGGCATCATTATCAATACCGGCGAGGATAACTATCTGACCACCACCGATGCTCTCGAAGCCGAACACACTGTCATCGCCTCGCAGTTCATCAACGAGCGTTTCGCCCAGATTGCCGGTCTGCCACCGGAGCAGATCGGTCTCGGTCATGCCTTCGAAATCAATCCCGATACACCCAATCACCTGCTGCACGAGATTGCCTCCGCGCAGCTCGTGCGCGACCTCTTCCCCGGCTACCCGGTCAAGTACATGCCTCCCACAAAGCACATGACCGGCGATATTTTCCGCGGCCACATGCTCGATAGTTTCTTCAACCTTGTTGGCGTCCTGACGGGCCAGGGCATTCAACTGCTCGGCATGCCCACCGAGGCCATTCACACCCCGCTCCTGCAAGACCGCTTCCTCGCCATTCGCAGCGCGCTCTACGTATTCAACGCAGCGCGCGGCCTTGGCGAGCAATTCGACTGGCGCGAGGATAGCCTGATCTCAAAATGGGCAAACCAGATTCTGCATGACGCGGTCAATCTGCTGCAACAGATGGATTCTCTCGGCCTGTTCAAGGGACTGGAAGCCGGTCTTTTCGCCGATATCAAACGCTCGCCGGATGGCGGACGAGGTTTGGATGGCGTGATTGAGCGCGATGAGGGGTATTTTAATCCGTTTTATGAGAGGCTGCTAGGGTAGAGGTGCTTTCTATCTGCGAGAAAGCTGCCTCTGTCGTGCTATTTCAAGGGCAGCAATGAGGCATGCCGCGCAAAACCCGAGAACAATCGTGAGGACTATGGCAAGTGTCTGGAAAGAAGCATTTCGACTCGCTAGCACCAGGAGAAACGTTCCCAGCATTGCGGCAAGGATCAAGACCAACATTTGGACTCGAAAGGTCCGTGGCCTGTTGAAAAAGTGTGAGGCCAGAAAAACACCAGAATAAATCGCAGCATACAACAAGAATATCAAGAGAATATCAGTAGTGATCATGTACCCATTCCCTTCAGAGAAAGCGTGAGAGAGGATATTTGCCCTCTCACGTACAGCACGATATTTGATATGACCCCTTAAGTACCGGCGCAATTCTTTTGGATGTTAGTGAAGAGATAAGAGCATCTAGCGCTGGTCCTGAGCAGCAAGCAGGCGCCGTCGGTCTCGGCTGCGTAACGAGGATACCGGCATGAGTCACCTCTTTCAGGTAAAGAGTTGCATCTCGCTCTCGCCCGATGAAAAGCGGGTCTACGTGATGGACGCGCCCCTCGATCAGCTCGAGGTCTATGATGTAAGTGGACTGCCGGGTTCGGCTCCAAGCTTCGTAGCCAGTGTGCCGCTTCCCTCGCTCGCCGGCTACGAAAGCCCCTGCCAGACCTATTGCGAGCGCGAAGGCTGGGTAATTCGCGTGATAGACTAGACCCAGGTCTGTAAGCGTGCGTTTCTAAAGTTCGGACATGCCTGAACTGGCCGGTTCATGATCTCCTCTCAGAGGTCTTTTCCTGTTCGTATCGATATAAATCGAACAGGATCAATGCCAGGGATTCAAAAAGCCTGGCCCATAGAGAGGGGTCTCCAACATCATTAGTCATATCGGTGACTAGCAGGCTGCTGGCAGTGTCGATCACCTCTCGGATGTGAGATTCCTTCGAAAAGGTATAGAGCCGGCGACTCTTCTCTATGCCATAAGGCGCATCGATTACGGACCAGACATGCTTATTGTCTCTCATACCCAGGTATCGGATATGGTAATTGTGGTAATCCTGGCCGCCGCAGACCGGTTGAATATGCAGGTTGTAGTGAGAGGCCGGATGACGCCTGTCGTACTCTCGCATACCTAACCAGCCATGCTGGGGTATCAGCAGTCCCTGGCTAGTCCAGTACCACTTTGTCTGACGATTGTTTTGTGATGAACGGGTTTTTCGCCGCCCGGTTTTCCGGTGCATCTTTCACGCTCCATTTCGTTATACTCATACGGCAAAGGAGCGCGCTCAACAGGGCATGAGCATAGGGCAAAAGGGAGAACCTACCTGGGATGATCTCCTGTACATAGGAATGTAGAGGAGATGACGCAAGGTTACACATCTCTATCCTGATGCTTATCCGTGCCATCAGTTGAGAGCGCATGAATTCAGGACGCAAGAACATATTCCGTGAATTGATACTTTTATCAGAGTACCAGTCACATGAATACACAGACTGCCATATGACAGCCATTTTGCTTGCGTCTTCCATCAAGCTCTAAACTGAGGGCTATCGAATCACCAGGGTCATGAGACATGCCTTTCTTGAAAGATGGGTCTGAACGATACTGGTGATTCCTCAGAAGGGGGCCAGATGGCGGAAACCGCGATGGCTGGACGACTTCGGACGAGAGATTCTGAGCGCAGCGAAGAATCTCTCGTCCACTTCTGGGTAATCATCAGGACAATACTATTGACGAGAACATCTTAGCATATCAAAAGGGAGGCAGCAAGGCTCCGATAGAGTTATGCTGATTCGATAACCTTTAGAGCGGGGTACGTAAGGATTGAGCGAGAGGGCGACCACAAGGGTACGCCCTTACAACGAGACGAATAGTTCAATGTATGTGAACATCGCTCCAGGTGTTAACGAATACACAGAAGTTTTGTGAGCCAATCCTCGTAGAAGAACGTCATGATGTGTTATTATGACTCTACCGGCACATTAAGAACTTCATACAAAGGAGCGTCAATGGATATTCCATTCCGCTTTCCGGGGAGCCACTGATAGATGGCTTCCCGGAAGCAAAAAGTTGTGATGAACGAAGAGCCGGTGGACAAATCGATGGCTCTCTTTGATCGAGAGGCACGTAAGTTCCTGGTTCGGGTTCTGATCGGTCTGGCGTATACCGGGTACATCGTAATTGTGGCCCTGGTATACCACGCAGTCATAAGCTTCTTGCTTCCGGCAGAAATATGCCGAGCGATTATGCTGATCACATTAGGAATGCCGTTGGGTCTGCCACTAGCCTCGATGGGCAACATGCTCATGCGGATACTCCTGGCTGCCCTTTCAGCAGGGTTGCATAGTGTAAAGGACGAATGACATGTGAAAGCTCATCAAGGCAACAGGACGGACTTTCTTATTCCAGGAACAGGCAGGTAATCACCTTTACTGTTCTTGAGAATCCGCTCAGTCAGTCGCTATTAGTATAGACATATGGGAAAAGGCTAGACTCTAGCTCTTCCTGTGGCTATAGCTTTTTAGCGAACAATCGAATGTAGTCCAGTTCTTAATTGTGCCGGCACCCCCACCACAATCTCTGTATCAAAACTGGCTATAGACTCCTTCGTAATTCCCATTTGAGCCGATTGCCTTCCGGTGAAAGACGATGCATCCTCACCTTCTCAAGGACTCTGATGGAGCCAATGTTGTTCTCAAGGCATTCAGCGGTAATCACCTCAATACCGGGCGTATGAAAGGCCCAGTCGATGACACAACGTACCATCTCGGTTGCATATCCCTGTCCTTCATAGGCGGGAATGATATTGTAACCGATCTCCACCATTCCCGCCTCATCTGGTCCGCCGTGAAAGCCGATGCCACCAATAGCTACCTGGTCAGCTTTGTGAATAATAATGCCGTCCCAGACAAGACCTGCCGGGTCTTGCTCCATGGCTTCGATAAAAAAAGGGAGCGCTTCCAGCAAATCGGGTCCCGGCCAGGCATCGGGGATGGCTACTCCTAGCATCTCAGGCAGCCTCGCTCGATTCGCCAGTGTTATCTTCTTGAGTTCCAGGGTGAAAGGGATCAGTTTGAGCCGTTGCGTTTCCAGTATTTGCATGATAGAAGTCCTCTTTCAGTTATTACTTGCTGCACTCAATATTGCAGGAGTTGAACCCCTCGTGCTCGCCCGCTGTGAGGTCGGTATGCCCATCCTTATAGCGAGAAGAGATCACGCCCCAACCACTCGCACAAATCCCTCTCCCGGTCGATAATCCGGTGATTGATGGCGCCAATAGGTATTGTAAAGCTGCGCGTAATGACCACCCTGCTGCATTAAAGATTCGTGGTTGCCCTCTTCCACTATCCTGCCGCGATCAAGCACGATGATGCGGTCGGCATGACGGATGGTCGAGAGACGGTGTGCGATCAGGATGGCGGTACGATTCCGCAAGACGAGGTCAAGCCCTTCTTGAATCTGGGCCTCGGTCAGCGGGTCGACGCTGGCTGTTGCTTCGTCTAGAATGATGATCGATGGGTCTTGCAAGAGTACGCGCGCCAGGGCAACCAGCTGGCGCTGCCCCAGCGAGAGCGATCTACCCGCTTCTCCTACAAGCGTATCCAGACCTTCCGGCAGCGCATCCAGCCAGTCGCCACCGCCAATACTCTGTGCTATCGATTCCACCTCTTCAGCGCTGGCATCAGGGCGCGCATAGCGGATATTGTCGGCCACAGTCCCTGAGAAGAGAAATGGCGATTGCGGCACAATGCCCAGGTGACGGTGATAATTGCTCAAGTCAAAAGAGCGGATATCCCGTCCATCAATCAAGATTCTTCCTCCCTGGAACTCGTAGAAACGCGCTACCAGGCGGGCGATGCTGGTCTTGCCTGCTCCGGTGTGTCCCACAATCGCGATAGTCTGCCCTGCCGGAATTTTGAGATTGAATCCGGCCAGTACGGTTTGCCGGTCGTCGTAGCTGAAATAGACGTTTTCGAACTCGATTTCCCCTTTCAGACGGCCCACCAGTTGCGCATCGTCCTGGTGGATGCGCGGCTCGGCATCGATAAGCGCGAAGACACGCTCGCTAGCCGCCAATCCAAGCTGGAACTGGCTCCAGAACGAAGCGATGCTGGTTAATGGGAACCACAGTGAGCGTATCCCTTGCAGGAACAGGAACCAGTCACCGGCGGAGATGTTGTGGGTGAGTACGCGCAGACCGCCGAAATAAACGACGATCACTGTGCCAATATTCGCCAGCAGTACTAAGACGGGGAAGACACCATTATATATGAAGCCTGAACGCACATTGACCTGGTACGATTGCTCGTTTATCTGCTTGAACTCTTCGTACATATTCTGTTCCTGCCGGAAGTTCTTGGCGATGGTGATGCCGGTCACTACCTCCTGCACATTGGCGTTCACACGTGCCATCGAACGTTGCGAACGCTGCGTGGTGCGGCGGGCAATGCGACGGAAGAGCAGCGCAACCACGATGATAAATGGTAGAACCGCAAATGTCAGCAGGGCAAGCTCCACACTCCGAATGAGCAGCACGACCGCCATCAGGAAGAACAACAGCAACTGGCTGATGAGGTTGAGCGCGAGTGTGACGACGGTAGCAAAATCCTCGCTGTCCGAAGTAACACGGCTGACGATTTTGCCACTGGGGAACTCATCGTAGAAGGACATATCGCGCGCGACTACGGCTTGAAATGCATCGTTGCGCAGTTTTAGTACGACATCTCCTACAGTGCGCGCCGTGTACCATTGTCGAAAGAAGTTGCAGACCCAGGAGAAGACTCCGGCCAGCAGAATAGCAATGATTAATAGCAGGATGGTCTGTACGGCGACCGATGCCACAACAGCATTGATGCCGTAAGAGATCAAGACCGGAAAAACCGTGTCCAGCAGCGAGGTTAACGTGATCAGAGCGGCGATGACCATCATGATGCGCAATTTGGGCCGGAAGTAGCCGATGATGCGCGCAATCAGCTGGCGATCACTGTAGTTACGGTCATAGGCCTCGGCATCCAGGCCATCCATAATAAACCCCATGTATATCCTCCAGATGGTTATCGCTCATCAGCATTGACAAGTTTACCGGTCGTTTTGCCTGAGTCTTGTTCGCCGTTCAGCGTTTTTCGTTGATAAGAAGAAGCTGGATTGAGCGCCGGAACAGCGTGAAGCGTTGAGGTACTATCGTTCCATAGTGGTCGCGTTTTCTTTCCATCTGTATGGGCAAAGATGCGCTGGTACATCTCGCAACGCTCCAACAGTTCGTCGTGTGTTCCCTGGTCTATCAATTCGCCGCGCTTCAAAACGAGTATTTTATCCGCCCAGCGTATCTGCGAGAGGCGGTGCGTAATCAAGAGCGTCGTGCGGCCCTGCAAAAGGCGATGGATGGCTCTCTGGATTTCGTCCTCAGTCGCGCTGTCAATGGCGCTGGTCGAATCGTCGAGGATGAGGATGCTAGGGTCGGTCAACAACGCGCGGGCAATGGCGATACGCTGGCGCTGTCCGCCGGAAAGCGTCACGCCGCGCTCGCCGATCACCGTGTCGTACCCGTCCTTAAAGCTCTGAATAAAGCCATCCGCCTGCGCATCTTGTGCGGCCTGTTCAATGGCCTTCTGAGTAGCCTTCTGGCCCAGCCCGTAGGCGATATTCTCCCGAATAGAGCGTGAAAAGAGGAAGATATCCTGCTCAATCGTTGAAATCTGCGAGCGCAGCGCGTCCAGGCTCCAGTCGCGCACATCTATTCCATCGACGAGGACGTGCCCTTCGTCCGCATCATAAATGCGATTCACCAGCTTTGTGAGCGTGCTTTTACCGGCGCCCGTTTGACCAACAATGGCAACCGTCTCACCCGGTCGCGCGTGAAAAGAGATGTCCTTGAGGACGGGAATGCCCCCATAGCTGAACGAGACATGCTCGAACATGATGTCGCCCTGCATATGACCGTTATACCCATCCTCGTTTTCATCGAGTTCGGTCTCTTCATGCAGGATAGCCAGGATGCGGCTCGCGCCCGCAACACCCAGTTGTACCAGGCTAAAGGCCCAGTTGGAGTTGAAGGCAGGATAGTGCAGCATCACCATCAAACCCATATACGCTACCAGGCTGCCGACGGAAAGCTGGTTGTGCGTGACCAGCAGCAGTCCGTGCAGGAACGCGGCAACCATCGCAATCGCAAGCAATAGCGGCGGCAGGTACCATGCCTGGATGCGTCCGTTCTGGATGAAGTAATCGCGATAGCGATGGGCGTTGCGCTCAAACTTACTTTTCTCCTGCTCCTCCTGCGCCGTCGCCTTCACCACCTCGATCCCTGTCACCGACTCGTTCAAGCCCGCGTTCATCTCTCCAAACTGCGCGCGCATGCTGTCTGAGACCGGGTTCAGTTTGCGCGAGTAGTAACGCAAGGCGATCAGGAAGGATGCAGTAAAGAGCAATGGCGTGAGTAGAAGCTGCGGGTTAATCAGGCCGATGAAGACGAGTGTTACCGTCAGGCTGGTGAAGGAGTCGAGGATGATGTCAGAGCCGGGAGCGATCATATTGCTCAACTGGCTCATATCGTTCGCGGCACGCGCCATAATGTCGCCAATGCGCTGCCGGTTGTGGAACGTCTGGCTCTTGCCCAGCAAGCTCACATACAACTCTGAGCGCGCGTCGCGCGCGAAGCGTTTGCCGAGCAGTTCCGGGAAGAAACGGGCGCTCAAGTCGAAGCAGCCGCCTATCAATATAACAGCCAGCAGGATGAGAGAAATATGCGCCAGGCCACTTTGATCGTGCTGTAAGACCACGTTAAAGGCAATGCCGGTTAATACGGGAATCAAAGCATACAGTATATTGGCAAGGATAATGGCCAGCATGAAACCAATAATGAGGTGAATATAACGAGTAAGATGGGAAATAATCCAGCGTACCGGGCCGGAACGGTTGTAATGGTACTCGCCGACTACAGTAAATTCGCGCTTAATCAAGTAGATTCCCTTCGTTGGCACGTATCAATACGCCCCTACAGTATTACGTTGAGGTAGTACATCCATTCTACCATGTTGGGGTTGGGTTTGGCCAGGCTTTCTTCATCCAACCTAATAACCGCAAGTACTACTCGCTGCCTGCTTTGTTCGTTTCTATGTTATAATCTTTGGAAAGTAGACTTATTCCATGGAATTCTTGTCGTGTTCTGTTAATCTGGGGGACGTTTCGGAGCACTCGTGTGCAATAGGCTTTTTTATTCGTTTTGTACCTGATAGTTCTTCGGGGGTGAACTGTATGCCAGATCGATACTATCTCCATTATCTTAAACGTTTGGTGTGAAATAGAAAGGACTTGAAAGAAGGGTATCCTGTATCCTACAGTGAGCTTGTCTAACCAATCCACAAGGAAAAGGAGCTCGCTGATGGACCAAGATACCTTTCTGACTACA